>Ga0256839_1000449_pt1 | contig 53577 bp, 51 predicted proteins | sample 354166metaG_FD_185968 | JGI IMG/M metagenome (GOLD analysis project Ga0256839, IMG submission 185968) | Hydrothermal vent microbial communities from Mid Atlantic Ridge, Atlantic Ocean - 354-166 | ecosystem: Environmental > Aquatic > Marine > Hydrothermal vents | place: Atlantic Ocean: Mid... | reverse complement strand
GTGGGTGCCACCGATTTTGTGGTCAAACCTGTAAACTGGCCCATCATCAGCCACCGGATCAGGCACATCCTGCGTGCACGCAAGGCCTTTAATAGTATACGTGCAGCAGAGGAGAAGGTTCGGCACCTGGCCTATTTTGATGGCTTGACGGGGCTGCCCAATCGCGCGCTGTTCAAAGAGCATCTGGCGCAGGCTATCACTATTGCTCGCCGCCAGGGGTGGCGGGTCGCTGCACTGTTTATGGATCTGGATGAGTTTAAACGCATTAATGACATACTGGGGCATTCAGCAGGTGACAAACTTCTGGTGACAGTTGGAAAGCGACTGCTGCAAAGCATCCGGGAGAGTGACCGTGCAACACATGGTGCGATTTCGGGTGATGGACACCAGGCGGCACGCTTTGGCGGTGATGAATTTACGGTGGTGCTGACAGTTGCACATGAAGCAGATGATGTTGCCAAGGTTGCACAACGCATTAAAAATGCATTGGCTCAGCCTGTCCTGCTGGGTAAACAGGAGGTATTTGTAACCCCCAGTATCGGCATTGCGCTCTACCCTGACGATGGGGAGACAGTCGATACACTGCTTAAAAATGCTGATGCAGCGATGTACGAAGCAAAACGTGCCGGAAAAAACAGGTACCGCTTCTACACTCAATCCATGAATGCCCATGCACTTCGCAGGCTGACCATGGAGAGCAAGCTGCACAAAGCACTGGAGAATAATGAATTTTGGCTCAGCTATCAGCCCCAAATGGATGCAAGGAGTGGCGAAATCGTGGGGATGGAGGCGCTGTTGCGCTGGGATAACCCGGAGCTTGGCACGGTTTCACCCTTCGAGTTCATCTCTATTGTCGAGAATAACGGGCTGATTGTAGAGATCGGTGAGTGGGTACTGAAAACAGCCTGTGCACAGGCGCAGGCATGGCAAAATGCCGGCTTTCCCCACTTGCGGCTTGGTGTCAACCTCAGTCCCCGTCAATTTCAAAAAAACAGACTGATCTCAATGGTGAAGGAAGCCCTGCACAGCACCGGGTTTTCGGCTCAATATCTGGAGCTTGAGCTGACTGAAAATCTGCTTATGCGGCACCTTGATGAGACCATAGAGATGCTGGATATGCTTTGTGATATGGGCATTACACTCTCGGTGGATGACTTTGGAACAGGCTACTCCTCCTTGAATTACCTGAAGCGTTTTCCGCTGACCACGCTAAAGATAGACCGTTCATTTGTTAATGGAATCCCGGGTGATGCAGATGATATGGCCATCACTAAGGCCATTATTGCCATGGCGCACTCCCTGAAACTGCGGGTGATTGCAGAAGGCGTTGAGGATGAGCAACAGCTGGCCTATCTTTGCGAACAGGGGTGTGATGAGTTTCAGGGTTTCTTTTTTTATAAGCCGCTGTCGGCTCAGGAATTTACCCGTGTATTAGAGCGGCAGAAGCTGATTTTGGGCAGCAGGCAGCGTAAAAAATAACCCTAAGCCTTTAGCCAGTGGGTAAAAACAGGAGTGCTATTTCAGGTATATGCCTATGAAAAAACGGATTATCATGGCCAGCATATTGCTGCTTTTTGCATCTCACGCCGTTGGCAAAATCTATCAATGTAAAGATGAAGAGGGGAATACAGTATTTTCGGACTCTGCCTGTAGTGCCGTTGCCAGAGAGGAGGTAAAAGATAGGAGCGGCCCTTCGGATGCCACGATAGAGAAACGGGCGATTAAAGGTTGTCTCTCCTACTGGAAGCAGAAAAAGCCTTACCTCAACAGCAGTGATCTGCGTGTTGAAGGGTACCGGTTCCAGTGGGTCACCGTGAAAAAAGCGGGGGCCAGGAGGATGCTCTATCTGGATATAAGCACAAAAGAGAGGTTCAGCCCATACGGAGAGGCGAGAGAGCCCCAAAAGCTGCAATGCCTGATGCTGGGTGATGGCGTCTCTGTCAACAGCTATGCATATGAGTTAGAACCATAGGCAATAGCTGCTACAATAACGGCCTTTTTTAAAAGTGGAGAGAGCCATGCCAAGCGCAACAGCACGACATATCCTGGTGGATTCAGAAGAGAAATGCAGTTCACTCAAAGAGCAGATTGCCGAAGGGGCAGAATTTACCGAGCTGGCCAAACAGCACTCCAGCTGTCCTTCGGGGCGGGATGGTGGTGATCTGGGTTCGTTTGGGCCGGGAATGATGGTGCCGGAATTTGATAAAGTGGTCTTCAGTGCAGAGGTCGGTACCGTGCAGGGGCCAGTAAAAACCCAGTTTGGCTATCATCTGCTGGAAGTGACCTCACGCGAGGATTAACTGTTTTCATGGGTATCTACACAAATCAGGCCGGGTACTCCCCGGCCTGATTTGTATTAGCAAACCGAGTCGTTAATGGTTTGAGGTTTTAAAGAAGCTCATAATATTGGCCATGTCGGTGGCTTGGTTGTTGAGAGAGTGGCTGGCGGCTGATGTCTCCTCTGCCAGAGCGGCATTTTGCTGCGTCATCTCATCCAGCTGGGTAACGGCCTGATTGGCCTGTGCTATCCCCAGTGACTGCTCCTGGGCCGTTGCGGCAATCTCTGCGACTGCGGCACCGACCTGCTTCACTGCGGTCACAATCTCAACCAGGGTCTCGCCGGAACGGTTGACCAGCGTTGTCCCGGCATTGACCTTTTCAACACTGTCCTGAATAAGGCCTTTGATCTCTTTTGCAGCGGTGGCGCTACGGCCTGCCAGATTACGCACTTCGCTGGACACCACAGCAAAGCCTCGACCCTGCTCACCGGCTCTGGCAGCCTCGACAGAGGCATTCAGTGCCAGCAGGTTGGTTTGGAAGGCGATGTCATCAATGACGCTGATGATGTCTGCAATCCGGTTGCTGGCATTGTTGATTTCACCCATGGCCGTAACCGCTTCATTGACGACGCTGCCCCCTTTTTCTGCCAGCTCCTGTGCTGATTTTGCAGAGTGGCTGGCCTGTTTGGCGTTTTCAGCACTCTGCCTGGAGGCACTGGTGAACTGCTCCATGGTGGATGCAGTCTCTTCCAGGCAGGAGGCCTGCGATTCGGTTCGCTGGGACATGTTGTCGTTGCCGCTGGAGATCTCTTCCGATGAGCTGGAGATAATGTTGCTGGAGCTGAGGATCTGAGCAACCGTCTGGTTCAGTTGGTCAATGGTCTGGTTGATGTTGCTGGCCAGGCTGCCGAAAGAGCCACCATAGCTTGTGTTGGCTCGCTGGGTAAGGTCACCCTTTGAGAGAGCCTCGAGTACGCTGATGGTCTGGCTGATGACCTGGTCGGTCACCTCCAGCAGCTCATTGATGCCGCCCCCCAATTTGTTGAAGAAGCCGGTCTTGCCAGTAAGATCAATACGCTGGCTCAGGTTGCCATTGCGTGCGGCGGCTACAATATTTTCCACCTCCTGCTCTACGGCCAGCTCTTGGGTGCGGTCGCTCCACTCCACGGCCGTTCCCATGTGGTTTCCGTTGGCATCAATGGCCGGGTTGGCGATGATACGCATGGTGCGGGAGCCAATCGGGAACTCAGACTCAAAGCGGCCACTTAAATTGGCCAGCAGCCCCTGCTGATGCGCCGGGTTTTTATGAAAGATGTCCACATTGCTGCCCAGTATCTTGTTGGCATCAAAGTTTGGCAGAACCTGCCTGATATCCTCTTGTGCGTCCAGGAACAGTTTCTGTACCGCTTTGTTAAGATAGATGATGGTGTTATCGGCATCTGCCACCATGACGTTGCCGGAGACATTGTCCAGTGCCACTTTAATGCGGTTGGTCTCTGCAGCATACTGCCGTTCGGTTTCGATCTGCTTCTTGATATTCTCCTGCATGGTCTTGAGGGCGCTGAGCAGCTGCCCCACCTCATCCTGGCTTTTGATGTCTATGCGGTTATCCAGCTTGCCGTTGGCAATGGCACCCGCGATCTCAATCGCCCGGTTGAGTGGTTTGGTGATGCTGCCAGTGATCAATAAAACACCCCCCAGGCTCAGCAGCACCAGAACCCCCAGAACCATGCTGATGATATTCTGTGACAGGCCGACCTCATCACTGGAGCCTTCGGCCAGGGACTGGATATCCTGATTGGCGGAGACCACCTCTGAGCTGAGTGTTTTGATGTGGTTCAACTCACCAGAGAGCTGGTTGATTTCAGTGACCTGAGTGTCGATATGCTGGGTGAATTCCCGCATTTTATCGACGGTTGAGCTCAGGCTGACCAGGGCCTCTCTGCGCATGGACTCTTCGATGTCACCTATAGTATCGGTCAGGTCATCCAGATTATCCTTGGCCAATCCTTCGGGAAGCCCTTTACCAATCTCAGTGGCCTCAGTTACCAGCTCATCCAGGGTTGCCGAGAGCTGCTTGATCTTACGTTCCAGCACCCTGACGGTCATGTTGGTGCGGTTGATATTATCGACCACCGCCAGCATCTCACCTGAAATTTGGGACAGATGACTGTCAGCCTTCAGCAGGCTGGACTCGGTAGCGCGTGAATTGGTAACCCCGGTAGCGGATTTTTCCACGACTTGTGAAAAGCCATTGCTCAGGTTCGTGAACGAAAAGATCGTTAACGTGAGTACACAGGCCAGCAGTATGCTGATTATGATGCCTCCGCCTAGCATTCTCTGTTTTATAGTCATCTGTGTCCCCTTGGTAGATCCGAGTGGTTAATCCTTGAGAAAACGCTGATTAATTCCAGGTTCCCCCTAAAAGGAGCAGCTGCCATATCTATCTCAGCTGCTCCTTTTAGGGCTGAGCGCCTATTTAGCGGCCTCTTTTGCATACATGCCAACGGCTTTGTTCATCTCTTTGAGCAGTGGCAGGTTGGTATTGGCCAGCACCTCAATCTTATCCTTTGGAATGCTGGTGGTTTTGTAGTCTGCTCCATAGGCTACGATGGGTTTGAATTTCCCCCAGAGCCCTTCGACAACATCGAGCTGAGCAAGGATATGAGGTTGCGTGGTAGCAGACAGGCCAAGAGTCGCATCACCATCACGCAGCCCTTTCAAGGTGCGTTCAAACAGGCTGTAGGTCTCCAGCAGGCTGAGCTTGTTGTCATCCACGTCGTGACCGTAAGCCACCAGCAGAAACTCTTTGCTCATCTTTTGGGTCAGCATGCGCTGTTTGCCCGACAGGTTCAGGGTGGCAGCCAGACTCGGGTCGGATTTAAGCCCGCCTTTCTTGGCATCTTTCTCATACAGCCCAACCGTTTTATTCATCTCTTTAAGCAGTGGCAGATTGTTTTTGGCTATGGTGGCAACCTGCTCCTTGGTAACTGCTTTGTTATTGAGAACGGTTTGAACCACCGGGTAGAACCCAGCCCAAATGCCATCAACCTTGTCGAGTTGGCGCAGGATTCGGCTGGCACTGGTGGGCGGCAGACCCAGCTCAGCGCTGCCGCCGCGCAGCCCCTTCAGGGTTTTGTCAAATAACCCGGAGGTTTTTGCCAGGTTGGCCAGGTTGTTTGCGGCGTCAATGTCCAGTGCGATGAGCATGATCTCCTTGCTCATTTTCTGGCTCAGCATGCGCTGTTTTCCCGCGAGATTGAGTACTACCCCATATTCAGCGGAGGTGGGGGCATTAGAGGCCAGGGCTACAGGGGCTGTGCACAATAGCAGCAGCAGAGAAAAAAGAAATGCTCCTGTGATCTGCAAGGGGTTTAAGGATTTATTGTGTGACATTTTTAACTCTCCATAAGTATGTAAAAATGGTAGATGCAGGGCAGGAAATATAGCCTGGTATAAATATGGGCAGCGGATATTTATTATGACCCTACAACATATACGTTATCATGTTTTACCAAGAGGCCTATTCAAGAATCCGGGAGACGCTGGATGCGGTCCACTCGGCATCACCAATGGGCGGGCGGCCAAAGTCCTTCCAGAGCTGAACGATCTGCGGCAAGGAGATCGCATTGGATTGAAACTCTTGGGCCTCACGCCGTAAGGCAACGCTATAGGCGCTGCTGCCAACCAGATTCACCAATTGTGTCAGATCTAATGTGATGCCATGCTCGGCTTGCAGGAGGTCTAAAACATCTTCGAAGCTGTGGATTGCCAGCAGCTCACGGGCTGTGGTGACCAGCTTTTGGTCATCTTGGTTATTGGCGGACTCTTCAGTAAACGCCTGTTTACTGGTGCTGACTTCTGTTTGTTGCCTGTGAGTGTTTTGCAGGGTGATGGGTGCGCGGCGGAACTCTATAACCGTATCCTGAGTGAAGCTGTCTGCCAGGTTGGGGTAGGTTTTGTTCAGCCGCTCCAGCAGATCTGCCCCTTCATGCAGAGCGGCTATAAACCCCGCCATGTTTTTGTTGACCATTGTTAAATCCGTACAAAATATATGTCTTATGCCTCGGTAAGAATTAGGATCGGCAGTACGGGTTTTTTCTTTAGGCCGTAGTTTGTGATTGCAACCGGATGAGTTGTTGCCAGCTATAGATAGGGCCATCGGTGCAGACGGTGCTGCTCCCCAGGTAACAGTGACCGCATTCGCCGACACCGCAGTGCATGCGTCTTTCCAGTGCCAACCAGATCTTTTCCGGGGGGAGGTTGTTTTTTATAAAGTGTCGGGCTGCAGCATTCATCATCACCTCCGGGCCACAGCTGAGGATGGCTTCGGGTGAGCCACCGAGCTTTGCAGACATCTGCTGGGTGTGATCCAGCGGGGTGCCGGTGAGCTGCCCTTTGTTGGAGGGGCGGTCAAAGGTTTCAAGGATGGGCATGCTCGCATGCCAGGCTGAACGCTCATGCTTCAGTACCTGCTCTGCCGGTGAACGGCAACCATAGATCAGCCCGACCGGGGTGTTACCATCGGTGCTCAGCCGATCGGTTACCGCTGCCAGCGGTGGCAGCCCGATGCCGCCAGCGATGATCAGTACCCGTTTTCCGAGCAGTTGCTCCAGCGGCCAGCTGTTGCCAAAGGGGCCACGAAAACCGATGAGATCACCGTGTCCGCATTCAAAGAGTGCCGAGGTGAGGGCGCCTACCCGGCGAATCAATGCCTTGAAGCGCCCCTGGGCATCAGGCAGGGAGAGATAGGTAAATGCGGCTTCACCATGGCCGGGGATGGCAAGGGTAAAGAACTGCCCGGGGCGGGCTGAATGGCGGGTGCCACTGACCGGTTCAAAGGTGAAGTGGCGAGCGGCCTCACCGTCGTCATAGATTTCGCTGATGCGGATGAGTTGTGGGGTCATGAGCCCATTCATGGCGTGGCCGAGATTCTTTTCATAACAGAGTGGACTCCAATCACACCGGGGCAGGTCTTTTCACAGCGACCACAGCCGGTGCAGCCGTATCGACCAAAGGTTTTAATATACTCATCGGAGAACTTGTGGAACCAGAAGCGTTCCACACGCTGGCCTGCGGCAGCGCTTGGGTTGTGGCCGCTGGCCTCGCGCTGGAAGGCGTCGTAGAGACAGGAGTCCCAGCAGCGCTCACGTTCAAAACCATCGTCAACAGGGCGGTCATAGCTGGTAAAGCAGGAGCAGGTGGGGCAGAGGCTGGTGCAGCCAGAGCATGAGAGGCACTGTAACCCCATGGTCTGCCACAGCTCGGCAGGCACCTGACTCTGGTTGATGCGCTGGATGCCTCTCTCGATATGTGTTGCAGAGGGGAATTGGGCAGCCACCTGCGGTTCCTGGCTGCGGCGTTGAGTGATGCCCTCCTCCGCTGCGGCTTTAAGATCCAGCCCTTCGAGCAGCGCCTCCCCCTCTGAAGTCTGTGTGATGAGCAGCCAATGATCACCCTGTTGATGACAGACCAGATCCGCCATCCCGTCCCGCACAAAGGGGCCTGCGTCTACCGTCGGGCAGAAGCCGCCCTCACAAGGCAGCTGGCAGTCGATGCCGACCAGCAGCGTGGCCTTGCGGCGCGCCTGATAGTAAGGGTCTTGCTGAAAAAACTGATCCTGATAGGCGATGGCGCAGAGGTCGCAACTGCGAACCCCAAACAGTATCTGCGGTGCGGGTTTGGGCAGGGTCTCTTTGAAGTCTGTGCCATCAAACCGGAAGAGTATCTCCCGCTCTGGAAAGAAGAACTGTTTGGCTGGATAGGCTGGAAGCAGGGGCTGCTCGATGGCTACTGATGGGGTGTTGTGGCTCAGGGGCAGCCAGCTGGGTTCACTGGAGTCTGCCGCAAATTGCGGGGTAAAGAGCGGCCGTTGTGCTGCCAGATGGTCACGCAACTGCTCAAGACTCTCCAGCAGGAAGGCTCTCATTGGGATGCCTCTTCCAGATTGGTAACCCGCACGGCGCAGGCCTTGAGTTCTGGCATCTTGGTGACGGGATCCTGGGCTGTGTTGGTCAGTCGGTTGGAGGGTGCCTCTTTGAAGTGGTAGGGCATGGCGACGGTGCCGGGCGGAACCTCATCGGTGATGACGGCACGTGTCTCTACCTCGCCGCGTCGTGAGCTGATGCGCACCTTCGTTTGTGGTTTGATCGCAAGCGCCTGTGCATCTGCTGGATTGATAAAGAGAACGCCGCTGGGGGTCTCTCGCTCCAGCAGTGGGGATTTGCGGGTCATGGAGCCGCAGCCGTAGTGGTAATGGAGCCGGGTGGTGGTGAAGAAGAGGGGGTATGCCTCATCCGGCATCTCGGCCGGGTCTGCATGGCTGACCGGGATGAGCCGCCCTTTGCCACGGCTGAACTGCTGGCGGTGCAGCAGCGGTGTGCCGTTGGGAGCCTGCTCATTGCAGGGCCACTGTAGCCCATAATTCTCCGCCAGTTTGAGATAGCTCATCCCCTGGTAGAGGGGTGACAGAGCGGTTATCTCGTTAAAGATCGCCTCGGCATTGGGCCAGTCCATGCCGTGATACCCCAGGCGACTGGCCAGCTCCCCCAATATCTGCCAGTCGGGCTTTGCCTCGCCGGGGGCGGCTATGGCAGGCTGTATCAGCTGCACCCGGCGTTCGCAGTTGGTAAAGGTTCCTGCTTTTTCAGAGAAGGCCGCAGCAGGCAGGATCAGATCGGCCATGGCGGCGGTTTCGGTCATCACCAGCTCAATGACCACCAGCAGATCCAGCGCCTCCAGGGCGCGCTGGACATGGTGCTGGTCAGGGTCGGTAACAACCGGGTCTTCGCCCATGATCAGCATGCAGCGCACCTCACCACTCAGCGCCCCTTTGGTCATGCCCAGTGAGGTGAGCCCTTTATTCTCTGGGAGCTTTTTTTGCCAGTGATCGGCAAATTTATCTCTGCTTGTTTGTTGAGCAACCTCCTGATAGCCGGGGAAGACATTGGGCAGAGCCCCCATATCACAAGCGCCCTGGACATTGTTCTGTCCGCGTAGCGGGTTGATGCCGGTGCCTTCACGCCCAATCTGCCCGGCCACCAGCGCCAGGTTGGAGATGGAGATGACGTTGTTGGTGCCGGTGGTGTATTGGGTGATGCCCATGCCGTAGGTCAGCAGGGCGCGGTCTGCCTTGGCGTACATTCTGGCTGCCGCGATGAGTTTCTCTTCCGGCACGCCGGTTATGGCGGTTACCCGCTTGGGGGGATAGCCTGCGACCTTGGCGCGTAGTGCGGCCTCGTTTTCACAGCGCTCATTCAGGAACTCTGCGGCCTCCCAGCCATTGGCAAAGATGATCTGCAGCAGGCCGTTGATGAGTGCGATGTTGGTGCCGAGTTGCAGCTGAAGATGCAGGTCAGCCATGCGGGCGAGGCGTGTCAGGCGGGGGTCGACCACCAGCAGTCTGGCTCCGGCCATTTTGGCTCTGATGATACGCCCGCCCAGTACCGAGTGATTCTCGGTGGGGTCGCAGCCGAAGATGACGATCAGGTCGGCCTTCTCAATGTCGTCGATGGAGTTGGTCATTGCGCCGGAGCCAAGCGTTTGACGCAGGCCGGCCACCGAGGGGCTGTGGCAGATGCGGGCGCAGTGATCGATGTTGTTGGTGCCCAGTGCGGCACGGGCAAATTTCTGTGCTGCGTAGCAATCTTCGTTGGTGGCGCGGGCGCAGGCGATAACGCCGACTGCATCCGCCCCCTGTTCGGTGATGGCGGTTGAGAAGGCTTCGGTGATGAGCTGGTAGGCCTCATCCCATGAGGCGGGGCGGAAGCTGCCGTTCTCTTTTATCAGCGGGGTTGTAATACGGTCGATGGGGTCGACTGCGTAGGCTGTACTCCACCCTTTTGCGCAGAGCTTTCCCTGGCTGACCGGATGGCTGGTCAGTGGTTCGACGCCGGTGATTTTCTCCTGCTCGACCCGCAGCCCAATGCCGCAACCCACCCCGCAAAAGGGGCAGATGGTGTGGATAATTCTGGATATGTTGTCTCTGTCGGCGTCCACGGCTGTTGAGACCTGTTATCTGCGGTTATTGGATAACCTGTGCTTCACCTATGAAAAGCAGCGCCGGAAATTCACGGTTGAGCGATTTGCTGTAGAAGTTTTTCATGCTGGCACCATCATTGGCATAGCGAATGGTATCACCTTTTTTGACAGTTGTTTTGGGCGCGGCCAACCAGATGGCCTTGCCGTTTTGATCAACTTCGATGTAGGTGTAACCGCCACTATCCAGGGCGCTGATCACCTGGCTCTCGACGACATTGGGCTGCTCTGTGGGGGAGCCTTCGGCGGCTGCAGGTGATGGAGCCGCTGCGCTGGCCGGTGTGGGGTGCGCCCCTTCAAGTTGGATTGCGCTGGTGAAGCGTATCTCGGGAAAGGTTTTGTTCAGGCTTTTGCTGAGGAAGTTGCGCATGATGCTGCCGGTGCTGTAGCGCACCACATCGCCCTCTTTGATCTCTGCTGCCTTACCTGCAATCCACTCTTTCCCCTCTTTGCCTTCAACATGCAGATAGGTGTATCCCGCCACCTCAGCAACCTCAATCACCTTGCCGATGTTGGGCAAGGTGCTGTTGTTGGCTCCGTGGATGCCCATGTTTTCTGCGCTGGCAGTGGCTGCAATAAGTGCGGCACACAGGGTGAGGATCAGTCTGTTCATATTTTGGCTCCGTAGGAGAGGGAAAAAGTAGCGCTCTATAATTGGTATGGCAATAAGTATTAGTTCGACAGTTTGACCAGGAGTTCCCGCAGTGCGCGGCCACGGTGGCTGAGCTGGTTTTTTAGCTCAGGCCGCAGCTGTGCAGAGCTACAGTGGTGATCGGGTACAAAAAAGAGGGGGTCGTAGCCGAAGCCGTTTTCACCCTGTGGCTGGAACAGAATCCGCCCCTCCCAGCTGCCCTGGCAGATGAGTGGCGTGGGGTCGGCCGGGTGGCGCAGATAGACCAGCAGACACTGGAAGCGGGCGCTGCGCCGGGCTTCCGGTACCTCTTTCAGCTGTTCCAGCAGTTTGTCATTATTGGCCTGGTCGGTGGCGGCCGGACCTGCAAAGCGTGCGGAGCGGATGCCGGGTGCGCCGTTGAGTGCATCGACCTCAAGCCCCGAGTCATCGGCAATGGCCGGCAGGCCGCTGTGCCGGGCGGCATTGCGTGCCTTGAGGATGGCATTTTCCACGAAGGTCAGACCGGTCTCTTCAATCTCAGGCACGTTGAATTCGCTCTGCGGTATAACCTGAATCAGCTGGTTGCTCAGCAGTTGGTTGATCTCTTTGACCTTTCCGGCATTGCTGCTGGCCAGTACGATGCGGTTGTGGCGTGATTCAGAACTCATACTCAAGCCAGTGCAGTGCGCTGGTGCTCAAGGATCTCATGGATCCCTTTTTTGGCCAGATCCAGCATGGCATTCAGCTCGTCGCTGCGAAAGGCGTGCCCCTCGGCCGTGCCTTGCAGCTCAATAAAGGCACCGGCATCATTCATGACGACGTTCATGTCGGTTTCGGCATTGGAGTCTTCGGCGTAGTCCAGGTCGAGTACCGGCTCGCCCTGGTAGATGCCGACAGAGACCGAGGCAACCATGCCGTAGATGGGGTCACTTTTGATCTTGTTGGCGCTGCGCAGGGTGCCAATGGCATCGTGCAGAGCCACGAAGGCACCGCTGATGGAGGAGGTGCGGGTGCCGCCATCGGCCTGGATAACATCGCAATCGAGGGTGACGGTGTGTTCGCCCAGGGCGTTGAGATCGACTGCGGCGCGTAGTGAGCGGCCAATCAGGCGTTGGATCTCAAGGGTGCGCCCCCCCTGTTTGCCACGGGATGCCTCGCGCCCCATGCGGGTGTTGGTAGAGCGGGGAAGCATGCCGTATTCGGCGGTGACCCAGCCCTGCCCTGTCCCTTTGAGAAAGCGCGGCACCCTGGCCTCGACCGTTGCGGTGCAGAGCACCTTGGTGTCGCCAAATTCCACCAACACTGACCCTTCGGCGTGTTTGGTGTAGTTGCGGGTGATGGTGATTGGGCGAAGTTGATCGGGGTTACGGCCACTGGGTCTCATAGGGGTTCCTTAAAGGATTTAATGGTATTTCTCAGGTCATCAACTGCCTGGTTGAGCGTTGATCGTTGATCATTGGTGTCTGGGCTGGGACTCTCCGTTAATCTTGGTAATGGCAATGGCAGTGCGGGGACTCCTTCTATCCACTGTAGTGCGATGGCAGTGATATTGTCGCTCTCCGGGGCAGCGGTGGTATCGGCCTGCTGCACAAGGTGCGTTATGCGTTCGGTGAGCGGCTGGTCTGCGCAGATATCTTGAATCAGGTCGCTGCTGTTCAGCGCGCCCCATAATCCATCTGAACATAATAGCAGGATATCGCCAGGAAGCAGCGGTGTGGGGGTGCCGCGTGAAAGATCAATAGAGAGCTGGTTGCCGCCCAGACAGCGTGTCACATAGTTGCGTTGCGGGTGGGTTTTGCACTCTGAAGAGGTAATGGTGCCCTGTTTGCGCAGCAGCTCCACATAGGAGTGGTCGGTAGTGCGTGCCAGGATTTTTTTGTCCCGAAACAGGTAGAGACGGCTGTCACCCACATGCGCCCAATAGACGGTGTTCTCCTGGATCAGTGCAATCACGGCGGTTGTACGGGGTTTGATGGCAGGCGTCTGGGCTTTTCCGTAGGCGATGATCTGCTGGTGTGCCCGGTTCATGATGATGGTGAGAAAGGCAGCCGGGTTTGGGATCGGTTTGCGGGCTGCGGTAAACATCTCTGTGCAGATATCCACCAGTATCTGGGCAGCCACCTCCCCCTTTGGGTGCCCCCCCATACCGTCCGCCAGACAGAACAGCATGCTGTTGATGGATTCAATCAGCGCACAGCGATCCTGGTTTGTTGAGCGATTGCCAGTGATCGTCATACTGGCGGCTTGGTAGGCGATCTCCCTCATTTGGGATCTTTTTTACTAGGTTTGGGGGATGCTGTGGTGGCAGGGTGGCCGCTTTCAGTGAGCAGCGCCTGTAACAGATCCCCTGCGTTTTGTGGCCGCTGGTGGTAGTCGATCTCCATCGCCCAGTCCATCGCCTCCAGCAGATAGGCGGGGTAACGCTGTTTATGTTTTTTTGTGGCAGGAGCCAGCCGCTCTTTGGCGTGCCGGTTGATCGCAGATGGCGGTGGCTTGCCCTCGATGCAGGCGCGCATGGTAGCACCGATGGCGTAGACATCGCTCCAGGGGCCTATATGGCCTGATGCATAGTACTGCTCAACGGGGGAGAAGCCCGCCGTAATGACCCGGCTGGTTTTGATATTGCTGGTCTTGGTGACCTGATGTATGGCACCAAAATCCAATAGTAACGGGCTGCCTCCGGGGCGCAGGTGGATATTTCCCGGTTTGATGTCGAGGTGCAGCTGGTTGTGTGAGTGGATCAGGCTCAGGGCATCCAGAATGGGGGGGAAGACGGTCATGATAAAGGTGGTGCTGAGGCTGCCCCCGCGCTGTTTGATATAGCCTCCCAGATTCTTGCCCGGCTCGTAATCCATTACCAGATAGGCGGTTTTGTTGGCAAGGAAAAAGTTGCGCACCCTGACGACATTGGGATGTTGCAGGGCGGAGAGCGCCTTGGCCTCCTGATAAAAGAGCTTGCGCCCGTGGTGAAAGGCGTTTTGCTCTTTTTCGCTGTCGGCAATGGTGATTCGGTTAGCGCCGTTGCGCGAGGCGCTCTTCTTGGGCAGATACTCTTTGATGATGACGCGCTCTTGCGTATCCTCATCTTCAGCGAGGTAGATGAGGCTGAATCCGCCACTGCCAATCATCTTCACAATGGAGTAGCAGTCTATAATGGTGCCTGCGGGCAGACTGTTACGGGGTTCTGTCATTAAAAGATAAACAGGGATTGCAGGTGCAAGGAGATGGCGGGCGCACTATGATACATATCTTCGTAGCTTTATCTGACAATCAAATTCTTCTTGTTTTTACAAGGTAATAAGGGGCGATGATGGTTCACAGTATGACCGCTTTTGCGCGAAAGGAAAATAGAGACGAGCAGGCCGAGCTGATTTGGGAGATTCGGTCGGTCAACCATCGCTACCTGGAGATATTCGTACGCCTGCCAGAGGAGCTGCGCGCGATAGAGCCATTGGTTCGGGAGCAGATCAACAGACGCCTGGGACGAGGCAAGATTGATTGCAGCCTGCGCTTCAAGCCGCTACAGGCGGCCGTTGCCGGGATTGAGGTCGATGAGCGGCTGGCAACCCAGCTGCTGGCGGCGGCAGGCAAAATTGAACATCTGCTGCATGAGGCGGTTCCCCCCTCGGTGATGGATGTATTGCGCTGGCCGGGGGTTATGACGGCAGCGCCTCAGGATCTGTCGCCCGTTCAGGAGCAGGCCAGCCGACTGCTGGAGCAGGCACTGGATGTGCTGATTGAGACCCGCCAGCGCGAGGGTGAATCACTGGCCGAACTGATCCAGCAGCGCTGTGTTGCCATGCGTGCCCAGGTAGATGGGGTGAAGCAGCGGATCCCCGCCGTGTTGCAGGGCATTCGTGAACGGCTGCGCAGCCGCTTGAGCGAGCTGAGTGATGAGCTGGATGCTGGCCGGGTGGAGCAGGAGATGGTGCTGCTGGCTCAGCGTCTGGATGTGGATGAAGAGCTGGATCGGCTGTACACTCACCTGGATGAAGTCGAACGGGTGCTGGGGCAGCGGGAGCCCGTTGGCCGCCGTCTGGATTTTTTAATGCAGGAGCTCAATCGCGAAGTGAATACACTGACCTCCAAATCCAATGATGCTGAGATGACCCGGCTCGCTGTAGAGATGAAGGTTCTGATTGAGCAGATGCGCGAGCAGATACAGAATATTGAATGAGGCCACAGGCAAGATGAAGGGTACGCTTTTTATCGTCTCTGCCCCCTCCGGGGCAGGCAAAACGAGCCTGCTAAAAGAGCTGGTTGCGGCAGATCCGCTGCTGACTATCTCCGTCTCCCACACCACCCGGGCAAAGCGGCCAGGGGAGGAGGATGGCCGGGATTACCATTTTGTCGATCAGGCAGCATTCCTGCGGATGATGGGTGAAGGTGCCTTCATGGAGCATGCCCAGGTATTTGACAACTACTACGGCACGGCCGAGGCCGAGGTGACAGATTGTCTGCAAGCCGGGCAGGATCTGGTGCTGGAGATTGACTGGCAGGGTGCGCGGCAGGTGCGCAGGTGCATGCCGGATGCCATATCCATCTTCATCCTCCCCCCCAGCCCGCAGGCGCTGCTTGAGCGTCTGAGCGCACGTGGTCAGGATAGTGAAGAGGTGATTGCCCGCCGTATGCGAGAGGCAAAAAACGAGATGTCGCACTATGCCGAGTATGACTATCTGGTTATCAATGATGATTTCTCATTGGCGCTAAAGGAGCTGGAAGCGATCGTGCGCGGCCTGCGCCTGCGGCAATGCGTCCAGGCAGAGAAACTGCAATCCCAATTAAGCGCCCTGCTAGCCTGAATCGCTTGAATACGTTACACTTCCTATTATAGATGGGGCTGATGCAGCCCCTATTTTTTTTTGCCCCGCCAAGGGCTACTGTTTTTCCCGGAGTTAAAATTATGGCGCGTATCACGGTAGAGGATTGTTTGAAAAATGTAGACAACCGATTTCATCTGGTGCTGCTGGCAAGCAAGCGTGCCCGTCAACTGGAGAATGGTGTCGATCCACTTCTGCCTTGGGAAAACGATAAGCCAACGGTTGTGGCGCTGCGTGAGATTGCAGAAGGTCTGGTAGACGATGCCACCATCAACCCCCCCGAAGAGATCATCGACCCTGACCAGGCGCTGAGCGCCGAGATGGCCGGGATAGCAGAAGCGGATACCCCTGCTGCCAGTGAGAAGTAAAAGCGGGGACAGGGGCGAGCCGGCCGGCGGCCGGGGTTGCCCGTTTCACATCCACTAAAGCGGTATGGCCAAACCCCACACAACCCCTGCCAACTCTCCCCCTAATGCTGAGCCAGGCGATTCACCTCTCCCATCAATTGATGGGTTTTGCAGATCCCTGGCCTCTTACCTTGAGCCAGAGCAGATCCACGAGGTGCGCCGCGCCTTCCAGTTTGGCAGTGAGGCTCATAAGGGTCAGACACGCAAGACTGGCGAGCCCTACATCTTCCATCCACTCGCCGTAGCCTGCATCCTGGCTGAGATGCACATGGATCATAAGTGTCTCATGGCGGCCATTCTGCACGACGTTATTGAAGATACGCCCACCGCAAAAGAGCAGCTGATCGAATGCTTTGATGAAGAGATCGCGGAGCTGGTGGATGGGGTCAGCAAACTGACCCAGATTGATTTCAAGACACACGCCGAGGCGCAGGCAGCCAGTCTGCAAAAGATGCTGCTGGCGATGACCAAGGATATCCGCGTGATCCTGATCAAGCTGGCGGATCGTCTGCACAACATGCGCACGCTGGGTGTGATGCGCCCGGAAAAGTGTCGCCGAATCTCGCGTGAAACCCTGGAGATATATGCACCCATTGCCAACCGGCTGGGCATCAATACGATGCGGCTGGAGCTTGAGGAGCTGGGCTTTATGGCGCATTGGCCGATGCGCTACCGCGCCCTGAAAATGGCTGTGGCCAGTGCGCGAGGCAATCGCAAAGAGGTGCTGGGCACAGTTGAAACCGCGATCCGGGAGCGACTGCGTCAGGAGGGGTTGTCGGGTGAGGTGGTGGGCCGACAGAAGCACCTCTACAGCATCTACAACAAGATGCGGACAAAAAAGAGCTCCTTCTCTGAGGTGGTGGATGTCTTTGCCTTTCGCATTACGGTAGACAAGGTGGATACCTGTTATCGGGTGCTGGGTGCGGTGCATAACCTGTACAAACCCATGCCGGGTCGCTTTAAGGATTTTATTGCGATACCCAAAGCCAACGGCTATCAATCGCTGCATACGGCGCTGTTTGGGCCGCACGGGATGCCCATCGAGATCCAGATTCGCACCGGGGAGATGCACCAGCTCTCGGAGTCAGGCATCGCAGCACACTGGATGTACAAGACGGGTGGTGAAGGAAACGGCTCTGCCCAGGCTCGAGCCTCGGAGTGGGTAAAAAATCTCCTTGAGATGCAGAAAGGTGCCGGTGATTCACTGGAGTTTCTTGAGCACGTCAAGGTAGATCTGTTTCCTGATGAGGTCTACGTCTTTACCCCGCGCGGAGAGATCATGGTGTTGGCTCAAGGGGCAACGGTGATCGACTTTGCCTACGCTGTTCATACCGATGTTGGCGACCAGTGCGTGGCGGCACGGGTTGACCGGCGATTGGCACCGTTGCGCAGCCGCATCTACAATGGGCAGACGGTTGAGGTTATTACCGCACCCGGCGGTTCACCCAACCCGGCGTGGCTGAACTTTGTGGTGACGGCAAAGGCGAGAGCCAATATCCGCGCCTATCTGAAAAACCTTCAGCAGCAGGAGGCGGTCAACCTGGGCGGCCGGTTGCTGGAGACAGAGCTGCACGCCTATGACCAGTCACTCGGCAGCATTCCCGAGAGTAAAGTCGAGCAGCTGCTGGCTGAGTTTAAACATCATCAACTGGATGACCTGCTGGCCGATATAGGGCTGGGCAACCGCATGGCCAGATTGGTTGCGCGCCGTATGGCAGGCCCCGATGCAGAACGTGCGCAAGAGGCTGTTGACCATGAAAAACCAGCGGGTCAGTTGGCGATCAAGGGGACAGAGGGGATGGTGGTCAGCTTTGCCAAGTGCTGTCGACCGATACCCGGCGATGCCATTATTGCGGTCTTCAACCCGGGCAGCGGGATGAGCGTGCATCGGCAGGAGTGCCCTAACCTGGGTGACTTCCGCAAGGGTGGCGAGAACTGGCTGGATGTCTGCTGGGAAGAGGATGTGGATACAGAGTTCAGCACAGAGATCCGTATCGAAGCCGGCACCAAACGCGGCGTGCTGGCGACGGTTGCTGCCTCCATTGCAGAGATGGGCTGCAACATTGAAAATGTCAGCATCGAAGAGCGGGATGGGCTCTCCTCCACGCTGGATTTTATTATTGCGGTTCGAGGGCGTAAACACCTGGCAAGAATCATCCGCCACCTGCGCTCGCTGCCCCCCGTAATGCGTATAACCAGAGCCCAAGGATAGAGCCTGGCTTAAACCTAAATCCTGCAAGCACGATCACTTGCAGGATTTAGGTTAAATTCTACATTCGAACAACAGGAGAACAGTTATGGCGAGAGAGATCATCCGTACCGACCAGGCCCCGCAGGCAATCGGCACCTACTCCCAGGCGGTTAAAAGTGGCTCGACGGTCTATCTTTCCGGGCAGATTCCACTGCTGCCAGAGAGCATGGAGATGGTGGAGGGTGATATTGAGCTACAGATCCGGCAGGTATTTGATAACCTGCAGGCGGTGGCAAGGGCGGCGGGGGGCGAGCTGGCTGATGTGGCCAAGCTGAATGTGTTTTTGACAGATCTCACCCATTTCCCAGTGGTCAATCAGGTGATGGCAGATTACTTTTCAGAGCCATACCCGGCGCGGGCGGCCATCGGTGTTGCCGCGTTGCCCAAGGGCGCCGAGGTGGAGATGGATGCGATTATGGAGCTTGGCGGCTGATTTTTCAGCGGGGTTGCGGCTCCAGCCCCAGCCCCTTCATCACGGCTGCCGATAACTCTTCCGGCACGAATTTTGTCAGCGCAGCATCGGCACCACTGGCCTGTGCGTTTTCACTGCAGACGGTGCCTGAAAGTGAGGTGTGCAGCAGGATATAGGCAGAGGATAGTGCCTTATCTTTTCTAAGCTCGCGGGTCAGGGTATAGCCATCCATCTCCGGCATCTCGATATCAGAGATAACCAGATCAATGCTACGCCCCTCCTCTTTGAGGCTCTCCAGTTTTTGCAGCGCATCCTTGCCATCCAGTGCCGTTATATAATCAAGCCCCATCAGATCCAGCGTGCGTGTAACCTGTTTGCGCGCCAGGCCGGAGTCGTCAACCACCAGCACCAGCTTCTGCTGTAACTGCTGCGTGACCTTTTGATCCACGTCAACCACCGGGCTGTCGGATGTTTGGTTGGGTGCCACTGAGTTGAGTGCACGTTCAACATCTATGATCTCCACCAGCTGCTCATCGACGTACGCAATGCCGGTGATGTAGGTGGCATGACCGGATGCACTGGGAGGCGGCAGAATATCCTCCCACTCCAGGGCAATAATGCGATCTACCTTGCTGACAAGAAACCCCTGTAGCGTGCGACTGAATTCAGAGATGATAATGGAGTATGCGGTCAGGTCAGGATGGTTGCTGATGGGGGGCATCCCAACCGCAGAGGCGAGATCGATGACGGTCAAAGGGTGTCCTCGCAGGCGAGCCACGCCGATAACCGCAGGATGAGAGCCAGGCAGCTTGTTAAGTGGCTCATAAGGTATGATCTCTTTCATTTTTAAAACGTTAATAGCAAAGGCCTGCCGGGTTCCAATGTGGAACAGCAGTAAGTCCTGGCGGCTGCAACGCTCTTTTGTGGGTGTGGTATCGGCCATTAAATTCCTGTAAGCATAAGATAGTCAGTCTGTTGTTAAGAATAGACCAGGAGGCGGTCTGAGAATAGATAAGCATGAGGGCTAATAAGCTGGATCACCACCTGCCAAGATGTTGTGGATGCATCTCTCTGGAGAAGAGCCAAGAGCCAGTGGCATCTTTGTTTTCTCAAGGTTGTCGGCAGTATGCCGATAGCTGGTTCCAGGCAAGCCAGTCTGACGGGAGGATCAGGCAGGTCAATAACAAGAAGGGATGCTGTTCTCTCTCTTAGTTAATAAAATGATGCAGGTGTGATTAACATGACTGAAAAGTTTAGAGTAACGATGGATGGTCAGCAGAACGTAGTGAAGGTGGAGGCCAACATTGATGGAAAATGGGTTGTCTCAGAAAAGGTTGATAAGGCCTCTGACGGTGCAGGTGCGCTAACAGAGATTTCAGGCTGCGGGCAGGGCACGACAAATTGCCCTGCGATCTCCGGCTATTTTGTGTTTGAGTATTATAGCTCGTGTTACTACTTTCCCTGTTGATTTAGATTGCGGCAAGCCATTGGCCCAGTTGCTGAGTCTTGCTGAGTCAGCCCACGCGCCCCAGTGTGCGCTTGCGGAACTTGACGCCGCATTGTGCGGCCAGCTGCTCACACGCCTTGATATCCACGCCGTCAAGCCCATCGAGGGCAGTGGCTGTGACATCACTGATGTAATGGGGGGCCTGCTTTAGAAAGTCCAACATGCTTGCATAGGAGTTGGGCAGTGCAGGCTGACAATGTTGATCGTAGATGCGCTTGTTTTGGGCATTCATTGAGACAGAGATTGCATCTACACAGCGGCCTAATTCGGGCAAGACATTCCGCTTGTGAACCAGATTGGCTAATCCATCGGTATTTACCCTGACGCGCCCCCCCTTTGATTGAATAAACTCTGCAACCTCAATCAATACCTTAAGGCGTATAGTAGGTTCGCCAAATCCGCAGAAGATGATTTCGGGGTAGTCTGCAGGGCTGCCAATGGATTCAATGATCTCAGCGACAGAAGGGCGCTGTTCCATGGTGAGGTCGTAGCCCTTTACCTCTGGGTGCCCCAGGGTTTTTGGGCAGAAGTCGCACACCAGTGTGCAACGGTTGGTAATGCTGAGATAGAGGCATCCCTCTATCGAGTAGCTGATGGTCTGTGTCACGGGATATGGTGTGGTTAGTGCTGTTGGAGCTGTAGGTCTGCCGGGGAGTCAGGCGGGCATATTCTACCAGCTTTTCTGGACTTATCCTGAGTGGTTCAACCTCTTTTTGGCGCCGTCTGTAATGTGGTGTGTGATGGTGCAGGCATGATGACAAACCATAGTTTTCTTCCCAAATAGGGGTTGCTTAGAGCCTGTATTGTAGAAAAACATCACTTGATACCGTAGAATCTTTATGATGCTTGTGTGCGGTATAGGCTGGTTATTTCAAGCAACTGATTGATAAGCTAGTGATTTCTTCTTGGCAGCCTGCCGAGAGGCTTGACTGGGCAGGCTTGTCTCCCAACTGCTTCGGTCAAGTATTTAAAATAACAAAAGGGATTTCAGGGGAGACTCTTCAATAGATATACCACCAACTACAGGTGGTTGTTTAGAGGTAGATTGTGGCAACAGATTGTAAGCCATTTGGTGGCTGTCTGAAGATGATGCTGTTCCTTATGCTTATTACGCCAGGCATGGGCTGGGCTGCGGGCACCATTGTGGGATCAAAGCATGACCTGAGTGCGGGTTATGCCACAGGCAGTGGAACGGATGAAATCTGTGTTCAGTGCCATACTCCACATGGCTCCAACATGGATCTTGATAATGATGGCGCTATTGACTCAAACCATGCTACCCGCCCTCCAGCCCCGCTATGGAATAGAAAAATAAGCACCATGTCTGCGTTTACGATGTATACAAGTGCCACCATGAATACCAGCTGCGATGCCACGCCCAGCCCACTCTCTTTGGTCTGTCTGAGCTGTCATGATGCGGCTCTTAATATCGGGTGGGTAGATGAGGGGGATGGTGCTGTAATCACCGCAGATATGCATTCGCTCATGAATAATCCCAATAGAAGCGGTGACACCTATCCGTGCGCTAACGCATGCCATCCTTATGAGTTATGGTCCAAACTTGCAGAATTCTGGGAGATCGGCCCTGATCTGACAAATGACCACCCTATCTCTATAAGCTACCCTACCCCGGACATAGACCCTGATTTCTTTATCCCGCCTGATCCACAAAGAGGGTGGAGTGATGTGAAGCTATTTATGGGGCGGGTGGAGTGCCCCAGCTGCCACAATCCACATGACCCTACCAACGTCCCCTTTTTGCGTAAAACAATGGCGGGTAGCGCACTTTGTACTACCTGCCACAATAAATAACGCAGCTGTTTTATCCAGGGAGGAGGCCGCTGGTGCCCCTTCCGCCCATCTTCTGTTGCCCCTGATCTGTTTTCATCATCACTCCTGTGCAGGTTTCTGACTGGGTTACAGAGTGGTAGACTTCACCGATTAATTCGAGGCATCCATAAATAGAGGGGCGTTATGGCTGGACACAGTAAGTGGGCGAATATCAAGCATCGCAAGGCGGCTCAGGATCAGAAGCGCGCCAAGGTCTGGACCAAGCTGATCCGTGAGATCACGGTGGCTGCGCGTGAGGCGGGCGGTGACCCCGATTCCAACCCGCGTCTGCGTCTGGCGATTGATAAAGGGACTGGCGCCAACATGCCTAAAGATACCATCGAACGTGCGATTAAGCGCGGCGCAGGCGCTGCCGATGGTGAAAACTATGATGAGATCCGTTACGAAGGCTATGGGCCGGGCGGAACCGCGATCATGGTGGATTGCATGACAGATAACAAAAACCGCACCGCCTCTGAGGTGCGACACGCCTTTTCCAAACACGGTGGCAATCTGGGTACAGACGGCTCAGTGGCCTACCTCTTCAGCAAGCAGGGGATCATCAGCTACGCCCCCGGTGCAGATGAAGATGCGGTGATGGATGTCGCGCTGGAGGCCGGTGCCGAAGATGTCATCACCCATGAGGATGGCTCCATCGATGTCTTGACCACGCCGGAAGATTTCTCCGACATCAAGGCAGCAATGGAGAGCGCCGGACTTGAGGCGGTGAATGCCGAGGTCACCTACAATGCCAGCACCAAGGCCGAGATGGATAGAGAGGGTGCTGAGAAGCTGATGCGAATGATCGACACGCTGGAGGATCTGGATGATGTACAGGAGGTCTACTCCAATGCCGAGATTCCGGATGAGATTCTGGAAGAGCTAGGTTAGTGTCTACCCGGAAAAACTGTTTTTTACCATGAAGAGCATGAAGAAGATAAACAAGCTGTTAACTTCATGTGCTTCATGCTCTTCATGGTAATGTATTGACTTCTGGATGGATGCTAAACAGCCCCACGTTTTTTAGACCCCAATTATGCGCCGTATCATAGGAATTGACCCAGGTTCTCGAATAACCGGCTACGGGGTTATCGACAGCGATGGCCGCCACAGCATTCACATTGCCAGCGGCTGCATTCGTTTGAAACAGGATGAGCTGCCACAGCGGTTAGGCGTTATCTTTCATGAGATTGCCGAGCTGATCAAGATCCATTGCCCTGTCGAGATGGCCATTGAAGAGGTCTTTGTCTCCAAAAATGCCAGCTCCGCACTCAAGCTGGGGCAGGCGCGGGGGGCTGCGATCTGTGCCGGGGTGGCAGCAAATCTGCCGGTTGGCGAGTATGCCCCGCGCACCATCAAACAGGCCGTTGTCGGCAGCGGTGCCGCAGATAAAGATCAGGTGCAACACATGGTTAAACGACTGCTCAACCTCTCCTGCGACCTCTCTACCGATCAATCTGATGCGCTGGCCGTTGCCTTGAGCCATGCCCACACGAATACCACTCTAAATCGCTTGGCCAGAGCCAGTGCAGGTGGCTGGCGATGATCGGTCGGCTGCGCGGTGAGATCGTCTACAAACAGGCACCCCGTTTGATGGTGGATGTCAATGGCATCGGCTACGAGTTGGATGCACCGATGTCAACCTTCTATGACCTGCCAGAGCCGGGCCAGCCGGTCACCCTCTTCACCCATCTGGCAATTCGTGATGATGCGCATGTACTCTACGGCTTTGCCCGTGACTCGGAGCGCAGCATGTTTCGAGCGCTGCTCAAGGTGAGCGGGGTGGGCGCCAAGGTGGCGCTTGCGATACTCTCCGGCATGAGCACCGATGAGTTTGCCCGGGCCATCCAGACAGATGACACAGCCGCGCTGGTCCGCCTGCCCGGCATCGGAAAAAAGACCGCTGAGCGGCTGATCGTCGAGATGCGGGATCGGCTGGACAGGCTCGATATGGTCGCGCCAATCGCATCCGTGAATGTCGGCTCCAGCCCAGTTATTGCCGCCACCACTAACCCTGCAAATGAAGCCGCAGATGCCCTGGCCGCACTGGGCTACAAGCCGCAAGAGGCCAGCCGCATGGTGCGAAGCGTCAACACAGAAGGGCTATCCAGTGAAGAGATTATCCGAGCCGCGCTCAAAGCGGCGGCAAACTAATTCATCATGTCTGATCGTCTGATCACCCCCGAAATCATATCTGAAGATGTTGCGTTAGACCGTACCATTCGCCCCAGAATGCTGGCCGACTATGTGGGGCAGCCGATCATGCGTGAGCAGATGGAGATCTTTATCCAGGCCGCACGGGCGCGGCAGGAGTCGCTGGATCATCTGCTGATCTTCGGCCCCCCCGGCCTGGGAAAGACCACACTGGCGCATATCATCGCCAATGAGATGGGGGTGAATCTGCGTCAAACCTCCGGCCCGGTGCTGGAGAAGCAGGGCGACCTGGCCGCACTGCTGACCAACCTGGAGCCGCACGATGTGCTGTTTGTGGATGAGATCCACCGCCTCAGCCCGGTGGTGGAGGAGGTGCTCTACCCCGCCATGGAGGATTTCCAGCTGGACATCATGATTGGCGAAGGGCCGGCCGCACGCTCCATCAAGCTGGATCTCCCCCCCTTTACGCTGATCGGTGCCACCACCCGTGCCGGGCTGCTGACCTCACCGTTGCGCGATCGCTTTGGCATTGTGCAGCGGCTGGAGTTCTACTCCACTGCGGATCTGGCCCATATTGTCGGGCGCTCAGCAGGTATTCTCAACATCGAGTCAGACAAAAAGGGCGCACAGGAGATCGCCTGCCGCTCGCGGGGTACGCCGCGTATCGCCAACCGCCTGCTGCGCCGGGTCAGGGATTATGCCCAGGTAAAAGCGCAGGGGCGTATCACGGCCGCGGTGGCAGACCGGGCACTGACCATGCTCAAGGTCGATAACAACGGCTTTGACATCATGGATCGCAAGCTGCTGGAGGCGGTGATCCACAGGTTCGATGGTGGCCCGGTCGGTGTGGATAGCCTGGCTGCCGCGATTGGAGAGGAGCGGGGCACCATCGAGGATGTGCTGGAACCCTATCTGATTCAGCAGGGATTTCTGATGCGTACCCCGCGCGGCCGGACGGCCACCCAGGCGGCCTACCACCACTTTGGGCTGCGCCCAAGGCCAGAGGTTGAAGCCGCCCCTCAAACAGAGGATCTATTTGAGCAATGAGTGAATTTATCTGGCCGGTGCGAGTCTACTACGAGGATACCGATTCTGGCGGCGTGGTCTATTATGCCAACTACCTCAAATTCATGGAGCGTGCACGTACCGAGCTGCTGCGCAACTGTGGTTTTGAACAGGATCAGTTGATTGATGAGGAGGGGGTGCTGTTTGCGGTGCGACGTGTGGAGGCGGACTATCTGCGCCCGGCACGTTTCAACGATGCGCTGAACGTGAGCGCCAGCGTGACATCACACGGCAAGGTCAGCGTCACCTTCACCCAGGAGATCCGCCTGGCAGAGACCGGCCAGCTGTTATGCCGTGGCGAGGTGAAGGTGGTCTGTCTGGATGCGGCTCGCTTTCGCCCCCACCCGCTACCAACAAAATTATTGGCCGCATTGACTGTGGAGTAACCTGGGTTTATGACGAACGATCTCTCTTTCCTTACCCTGGTACTGAGTGCCAGCCCGCTGGTGCAGCTGGTGATGGCGACGCTGATCCTGGCCTCCATCATCTCCTGGAGCATGATCATTGACCGTGCCAAGGTATTGAAGCGTGCACGCACGGCGGCGGATGATTTCGAGAGCCGCTTCTGGGCCGGTGGGGATCTGAACGATCTGTTTCGTGCGGTGGATCGGGACAGCGACAACATCAAAGGGATGGCCTCCATCTTCCATGCCGGATTCAGAGAGTTTGCCCGTCTGCGGCAAAGCTCAGAGATCGACCCCATGGCGGTTATCGAAGGTGCCCAGCGCTCCATGCGTGTGGCCTTGAGCCGCGAGATGGACTCACTTGAAACCCACCTCTCCTTTCTGGCAACCGTCGGCTCCACCAGCCCCTATGTCGGGCTGTTCGGAACGGTGTGGGGCATCATGAACTCATTTCAGGCGCTGGGTAATGTCAAACAGGCGACCCTCTCCCTGGTCGCCCCCGGTATTGCAGAGGCGCTGATCGCTACCGCAATGGGGCTGTTTGCGGCCATCCCGGCCGTGGTGGCCTACAACCGTTACGCCAATGATGTGGAACGGCTGAACAACCGCTACCAGGATTTTCTGGATGAGTTCACCACGCTGCTGCAGCGTCAGGCGCATGTTTAATCAGATACAAGAAAAAGAGGACAGGATGCAAGGGACGCCTGTACCTCCTTGCCCCTTGCCCCTTGCGCCTTGGCATCTTTGCTAATGACGAGACAAAGGCGACGCAGACGGCCAATGTCAGAGATCAATGTAGTGCCCTACATTGATGTCATGCTGGTGCTGCTGGTGATCTTCATGATCACAGCACCGCTGCTGACCCAGGGGGTCAAGGTGGAGTTGCCGCAGGCGGATGCCGAGCCACTGCCTGCCGAGGCACAAGACCCGGTTGTCGTCTCAATCAATGCGGCCGGGGAGCTCTTCATCGACATTGGTGAAGGCAAGGATCAGCCTATAGAGAGTGATATGCTGGTGACACGCATTGCCGCAGTGCTCAAATACAAGCCCCAAACCCCCATCCTGGTAAAGGGTGACAGGAGCGTTGACTATGGCCGGGTAATGCAGGCCATGGTACTGATCCAGGCGGGCGGTGCCCCCAATGTCGGCCTGATTGCCGAGCAGCCTGAGTAACCTGCATGCGGGAGATCATCAAGCGTAACCCGATGGCAGTGGCGATCTCAGTGGTGATGCATATTGCGGTTATTGCATTCATGGTTATCGGTGCAGACTGGCTGGAGACGCCAACCCCGCCCAAATCAAATGTTGATATCGTTCAGGCAAAGATCATTGATCAATCCAGGGTGGACGCTGAGGTTGAGAAGCTGAAAAAAGCAGAGACTGAAAAAATAGCCAAGGAGAAGAGACGCCTGGCAGAGATAAAACGCAAACAGGAAAAAGAGAAAAAGAGACTGGCTGAATTAGAAAAAAAACGCAAAGCCAAAGAGAAAAAGGCAAAGGCAGAGGCAAAAAAGCAGGCAGAGGTTAAAAAGCGCGTTGCAGCTGAGCAGAAGAGAAAGGCAGCGGCAGAGAAAAAGAGGGCAGAGGCCAGAAAAAAGGCTGAAGCGGAAAAGAGACGCAAGGCCGTAGCGGCCAAGAAAAAGGCCGAGGCCGAGAAAAAGCGCAAGGCCGAAGAGGCCAGAAAAAAAGCCGCAGCAGAGAAAAAGCGCAAAGCCGAAGAGGCCAGAAAAAAAGCCGCAGCAGAGAAAAAGCGCAAAGCCGCAGAGGCCGCAGCCCGCCTGGCCGCAGAGCAAAAAGCGCTGGAGGATGCGCTACAGGCGGAGCTGGAGGCAGAGCGGATGGCCACCGAGCGAACCCGGTTTATTTTTGCCATCAAACAGAAGATAGAGCGTAACTGGCTGCGCCCAGCAACGGTGAGTGAGGGGCTAAGCTGCACGTTGCGAGTGCGCCTGATACCGGGTGGTGGCGTGGTCTCGGTGAGTATTACGCGCAGTAGCGGGAGCGATGCCTTTGACCGGTCGGTAGCGAGGGCGGTGTATAAAGCCGACCCACTCCCGGTACCAAAAGGTGCTGGCTTTGAGGCGTTTCGTGATCTGAGTCTGAACTTTAATCCAACCAAATGATACTATTTAACCCCATGAAAAAACTGTTGATCATTGTGGCGATTTTGATGTGTCAGGTGGCTCACAGCGCACCACTGGTAATTGAGATTACAGAGAGCGAGATCGGTGCCCTGCCCATTGCCATAGTGCCGTTTGGCTGGCAGGGGGCTGGGCGTGCTCCCAGCGAGGATGTCGCTTCCATTGTGAATGCCGACCTGAAACGTAGCGGGCGCTTCAAGACCCTGCCGACAAAGGATATGATCGCCTTCCCGCACACCGGGGCGGGCGTGGACTTTCGAGACTGGAAGGTGCTGGGTATGGAGAGCCTGGTCGTGGGGCAGGTAACGCCCAACGGTGTCGGTGGCTACCTGGTGCGCTTCCAGCTGTTTGATGTCTTCAAGGGTGAGCAGCTTGCGGGCTACAGCATCCCAACGACTGCGCGTGATCTACGGGCAACGGCCCATCACATCAGTGACCTGATCTATGAAAAGCTCACCGGCCAGCGGGGTGCCTTTGCAACGCGCGTGGCCTATATCACCTCCATTGCCCAGCCAACAGGCAAACGTAAGATAGCACTTCAGGTGGCGGATGCAGATGGCTACCATCCACAAACCATTGTCACCTCAACCGAGCCGCTGATGTCACCCGCCTGGTCACCGGACGGCCTGAAGCTGGCCTATGTCTCCTTTGAAAAAGGCCGCCCCTCCATTTTTGTGCAGGAGGTCTACACCGGGAAGCGCCAGCGGATCGCATCATACAAAGGGATCAATGGTGCACCCGCCTGGTCACCGGATGGGCGCAAACTGGCATTGACCTTATCAAAGGATGGCAACCCGGATATCTTTATTCTTGATCTGGCGAGGCGTACACTGCAACCCTTGACGCGACACTATGCGATTGATACAGAGCCTGCCTGGTCACCGGATGGCAGGCACATTATATGGACCTCAGATCGAGGCGGCAGACCGCAGATCTATAGAATGCCCTCTGGGGGAGGAAAAGCCGAACGCATTACCTTCGAAGGCAAGTATAATGCGCGTGCTTCATATTCACCGGATGGGAAACTGATCACCATGGTGACCCAGGTTGGATCGGATTTTCGCATTGGTGTGCTGGATCTGGCATCATCGCAGCTACAGGTTTTAAGTGAGGGTGCGTTAGATGAATCGCCTAGTTTCGCCCCGAACGGCAGCATGGTAATTTACGCAATTAAGGTAAAAGGGCAGGGTGAATTGGCCGCAGTGTCGGTGGATGGTCGTGTTAAACAGCGGCTGGCCTTGCAAGCAGGTGATGTGCGTGAGCCTGCATGGGCTCCATATAGTCAATAATATTTAGAGAGGAAATGGCAATAATGAAACACAAAATGATCAAATTCATCCCGTTAATGCTGGCCGCCCTGCTGTTTGTGGGTTGTAGCTCAACTGAGAAAAAAGTAGAGGATGCAGCACCCGTGAGCGAGATGCCAGATACAACGCATGAAGCGATGGATCACTCCATGCATGGCGAAGATGCTGCAACATCCGGCGCCCAGGCAGGCAGTGGCTGGACAGGTCATCCACTGGATGACCCCGCAAAACTGACCTCAACCCGAGTCATCCATTTTGATTTTGACCGCAGTGAGATCAAACCTGAATACAGAGACATCGTTGTTGCACATGGCGAGTATCTGGCGCAAAACCCAAGCCAGACGGTTATAGTTGAAGGTCACTGTGATGAACGTGGCTCACGCGAATACAATATCGGATTAGGTGAGCGTCGTGCCAATGCGGTAGCCAATCTGCTGAAGGCGCAGGGCGCCTCCTCTGGTCAGATCACCACCATCAGTTATGGTGAAGAGAAGCCCGTTGCCATGGGTTCCAACGAGGCGGCATGGAGCCAGAACCGCCGGGCCGTTTTTGCCTATTAAATAAAGGATTTCTAGATGATGAAGTGGTCTGCAGGTGCTGCGCCCCTGTGCGCATTGTTGGTGGCGATGCCCGCATTTGGGGCGGCACCTATTGTTCGCTCCACGGTGCAGACTTCCCCTCTATTGGAGGGGAAGTCTGCTGTACTCTCTATAGAAGGTCGACTGCAACTGGTGGAACGCCGGATGCAGGCACTGACTGACATCCTCATGCGTCTTGATCGCATTCAGCAAGAGATCCAGCAGCTGAGAGGTGATGTGGAACTGCAGGGTCACAACCTGGAGCTACTGAAAAAACGCCAGCGTGATCTGTATAGTGATATAGATCGCCGCATGATGCAGTTGACGACAAAACAGCCTATCGTGACACCACCTGCCGCTGAGGCAGCGGCAGAGTCACGCCCTCCTCTCAGCCAGCCTGCCGCTAAGGCCTCACAACCGGCTGGCCAGATAACATCTCAAGAGGTGCCTGTGAAGGAGCTCTCTGCTCCCTCATCAACAGCTGCTGTGCCAGTGGCCGGGGAGGCTGTCACTGCGATTGCGCCACCTGCCGACCCGGCATTGGAACAGCCCCTCTATAAACAGGCCTTTGATCTGCTTATGCAGCGGCGTTATGAGGAAGCCAAACAGGCCTTCCGGGCTTTTTTGCGACAGTATCCGAATGGCAGTTTGGCGGCTAATGCGCAGTATTGGGTAGGTGAGGCCAGCTATGTAACGCGGGATTTTGCAACGGCACTGGATGAGTTTACCAAGGTGGTGCAGAACTACCCCGACAGCACCAAGGTGCCTGATTCACTGCTGAAGATCGCCTTTATTCAGTATGAGCAGAAGGCGTGGGCAGAGGCGCGCAAGACCCTGGAGAGGGTGACTGAACAGTATGCATCAAGCACGGCTGCCCGTTTGGCGCTCAAGCGTCTGGAACGGATGCGCATCGAAGGGAATTAGCGGCTGGGAAGGTATAGCCTTTCTGCTACTCTGATTTGTTGGTAAAGCGATGAATCATGCGTCGGTTGCGCTTGCTGGGTTTCTCTGTCTGCTGTGGCCCCGCTGCAATGCGCTGATCGCGCAGTTCGGCTGAGATGCGTTGCCGTTTGCAGATACTCTCTTCACTCTCCTCATAGAAAAGCGCCGCTTCGGAGGCGGGGCGGCGCTGTTTGGGCAACACCTTTACCTCAATCTCCCACTCCAGTGAGCCTTTGTGAATGCGCAACCGGGATCCACTCTGAACCTCCTTACCGGGCTTTGTGCGTTGCCCATTCAGATGCACCTTGCCGCCATTGACCGCCTCAACGGCCAGTTTTCTCGTTTTGAAAAAGCGGGCAGCCCAGAGCCATTTATCCAGGCGCATCTGCTAGCCCGAGCAAGACATCCAGCTCCCCTTTGGCATCAAGATGAGCCAGATCATCATAGCCGCCAATGGATTGCTCATTAATAAAGATCTGAGGTACGGTACGGCGCTGGCTGCGCTCCATCATCTCCTGCATCAGGCTGGGATCATGGTCGACCATGACCTCCTGGTACTCAACATCTTTCCGTTCAAGCAGCTGTTTTGCTCTAACGCAGTAGGGACAATATGTGGTGCTATAGACGATAATATCAGGCATAAGATTCGGTTTAACCTAGAAAGATCAGTTGAACCTACGTGCAGGGCGTACCAACAGTAGGCGCTTTAGGCGAGATATTGGTTCGATTAGCGTAACAAAAAAGTCCGTGGTCACCTAATGGGTGATGAGGATCTTTTTTGTATAGCTAGGCGGATCAAGAGCTTGCGTCATGTGCGTGCGTTTAACTGATTTTTCTAGGTTTAATAAATAAGGAAAAATAAGATGTTGCATGATACACCGAAAACCATCTATTTGAGGGAGTACCAATCCCCAGGATTCCATATTGATCAGGTGGAGTTGCATGTTGATCTGGGTGAGGAGCATACACTGGTTCGCTCACTGCTCTACATACGCAGGGATCCGGGTGCAGAGAGTGAGCCTTTGCGGCTGCACGGTGAACAGCTGGAGCTGCTGTCGCTAAAGCTGGATGAAGAGCCGCTGAACCCTGATGATTATGCTCAGGATGATGAGAGCCTGACCATTTTTCAGTTGCCAGAGCAGTTTGTTCTGGAGAGTACGGTCAGGATTTTTCCGCAAAATAACACCGCGCTTGAGGGGCTGTATCAGTCGAATGGCATGTTCTGTACCCAGTGTGAAGCGGAGGGGTTTCGCCGCATCACCTGGTATCTGGATCGGCCGGATGTGATGGCCTGTTTCACCACCACAATAACCGCAGACAGGGTGAAATACCCGGTGCTGCTCTCCAATGGCAATCCGATCGAAAGCCGGGAGCTGCCCGGCGGTCGGCATCTGATGTGCTGGCATGATCCCTTCCCCAAGCCCAGCTACCTGTTTGCCCTGGTTGCGGGTGATCTGTGTCATATAGAGAGCAGCTACACAACGGGTTCCGGGCGCGATGTGGTGTTACAGATCTATGTGGAGCCTGAGAATATTGATAAGTGTGACTATGCATTGCGATCCCTGAAAAAGGCGATGGCCTGGGATGAGCAGAATTATGGTTGTGAGTATGATCTTGATATCTACATGATTGTGGCGGTCAATGATTTCAATATGGGGGCGATGGAGAACAAAGGGCTCAACATATTCAACTCCAAGTATGTACTGGCCAGGGCGGACACGGCCACAGATCAGGATTTCCAGGGCATTGAATCGGTCATTGCACATGAGTATTTTCACAACTGGACAGGCAACCGCATAACCTGCCGGGACTGGTTTCAGCTGAGCCTGAAAGAGGGGCTAACCGTATTTCGGGATCAGGAGTTCTCGGCCGATATGGGCTCCCGCGGGGTGAAGCGCATTGAGGATGTGCGCCTGTTGCGAGCACACCAGTTTGCAGAAGATGCAGGGCCGATGGCGCACCCGATTCGACCGGATGCCTACATCGAGATCAATAATTTTTACACTGTAACCATCTATGAAAAAGGGGCAGAGGTGGTGCGCATGCAGCATCAGTTGCTCGGAAGTGACGCCTACCGGCGGGGGATAGATCTCTATTTTGAGCGCCACGATGGGCAGGCCGTAACCACAGATGATTTCGTACAGTGTATGCAGGATGCCAGTGGGCTGGATCTGGAGCAGTTCAAAAACTGGTATAGCCAGGCGGGAACCCCTGAACTGCATATTACGAGTGAGTATGATGCAGCAAAAGCCAGTTTCAAACTGACGGTTGCGCAATCCTGCCCCGCCACGCCAGGGCAAAAGCACAAATCACCCTTCCACATTCCCTTGGCTATGGGTTTGCTGGATAGTACAGGTGCAGATCTGCCGGTTCTGCTGGCGGGTGAAGAGAAGCCGGTTCCTGGTACAAGGGTTCTTGAGCTGCGCAAGCCGGTGGAAACCTTTTGCTTTACAGGCCTGAAAGAGCGCCCCATACCCTCACTGCTGCGAGGCCTCTCTGCGCCGGTAAAGGTCTGTTATGACTATAGCGATGAGGAGCTGATGTTTCTTATGGCGCATGATACCGATGACTTTAACCGCTGGGATGCGGCGCAGATGCTGAGCCAACGTATTATTCTGAACCGGGTGCAGCATAAAACCCTATCTCTGCCATCGGGGTACATTGATGCTCTACGCAAGGTATTACATGACACTGCTGTGGATCAGGCATTGCGGGCTGAAATACTGACACTTCCCTCAGAATCCTATCTTGGAGATCAGATGGATGAGGTGGACGTAGAGGGCATTCACACCGCAAGCGAGGCACTGAAAAAATATATTGCCGAGCAGCTGAAGGCGGATCTCCTGGGTTGTTACCAGGCCAGTAAGGAAGAGGGCGGGTACCGCCCTGAGGCGGCTGATATGGGGCGGCGGCGTTTAAAGAACATCTGCCTCGGTTATCTCATGCAGCTGGATGATGCACAGGCGCGTTCACTCTGTCTTCAGCAGTTTCAGGCGAGCCACAATATGACCGATGTGATCGCCTCACTGAGCCTGCTGGCCAACCGGGATTGCCCCGAGCGGGAGCAGGCACTGGCCGGATTCTACACAAAGTGGAGAGAGGATACCCTGGTGCTGGATAAATGGTTTGCCATCCAGGCGACCTCAAAGCTGCCGGATACCCTGGCAAGGGTAAAGGCGTTGAGGGAGGATGCCGCCTTCTCCATTAAAAACCCCAATAAGGTGCGCAGCCTCATTGGTGCCTTCTGTAGCGCCAACCCCATCCGCTTCCATGCAGCAGATGGATCGGGCTATGCCTTTCTGGCGGATGCGGTACTTGAGCTGGACAGACTGAACCCACAGGTCGCATCGCGTATGCTTCGCCTGATGTCACGCTGGCAGCGTTACGATGACTCCCGACGTAGATTGATGCAGTTTCAGCTACAGCGCATTTTGTCAGCAGAGGGTCTCTCCAAAGATGTGTATGAGATCACCTCAAAAAGCCTGTCGGAGTGATTTATGGGGTGGGTCGTTTTAAAGCATCGATAGTGCGTGATTCATCCAGGCTGAGTTTGCCGGTGGTCTTTTTGTGGCACCTGAGGCAGTCAGCAAAGGTAAATGAAACCTTGCCGTGACAGACTCCGCAGTAGAGTCCTTTTGACATATCAGTCATCTTCATCTTGTTCCCGCCAAGCTCATCCTTGAATATTGCGGGGTGACAGGTTGCACAGTCTACCCAGTCGGAATGGATTTTATGGTCGAAGATGACATCATTGACAAAACCGCTTCGTGAGGCAAAAAGTATTTTATTATCCCGAACCTCTTCAATATAGCCTTTGTCTAGTGATGCCACGGGTGTGAATACGTCGTTCTCTTTCAGCTTCATCCAGTCGATAAATTGAAAGCGGTCCAGGGGTAGCCTGCCATCAGGGAGGTTTTCTGGACGCCACTCAGCTCCCACACTCTCTGCAGCGGCCTTAATTTGAGCCTGTTTGACCCTTTCTGGATGATGCAGATGTTCTGCATCAGGTGAGCCTGCAACATGGCAGAATTTACAGTTGGATGCCTCATCGGCTGCAAATGCCTCTACACCGTTATGACAGACGCCACACTGCTCCCCTTTTTCAATACGCTGCCGTGACAGGTCGTTCTCCCAGCGCTTCATTTTGAATATGCCGTTATGGCAAACCTTGCACTCATACATGATGCGATGCAGCCAGTGGGGGTAAAGCACCATGGGCAGCCCTTTCTCTGTCATCTCCTTTGCATGCTTTTTCATGACAAAATTGCCAAGAAATCGCTCCTCTTTTTTCCATCTCATTATTTCAGAAATGCGTTTTTGCTCTTGCATCAGCTCCTTTTGAATAAGCGGGGTGACCTGTTTGATGAGGCTCTCATCCTCATGCCAGTGCAGATACATATAGGCGATGGCGCTGGCAATGTTGAGCTGCTGCATGCGTTGTTCAAAGCTTCGCCCATCGCTCATGGCCTCTTTAATGAGATCAGCTACTGCGCCTGGGATCAGCGGTTTGTTGAGGCGTACAAGGTCCAGCTGGTCATTGAATCTTTGCTCTTCATAGTTGTGTGCAAACTGTTGGAGAAAGGTTGCATTATCCATGGCACCTGAGCTGCCGGCCAGAGAGAACAGTAGAACAAAGAGCCAGATAAATCGGTTGTTGATCTTGTAAATATATGAAATCATTATTGATTATCTTTCGTGCTGTAGAAGCTGCAATGGTATGACAAGCGCATTTGATGCCTGCTTAGTATAGTGCATCTGATATAAGCAAGGGTGCCCAGCACTGCTGCCCGGGCAGCAAAATAGTTGACGAGGCAACTATGCCGTGGTAAATATTGACTTAAGTCAAAAAGCGCAAATGAGGCATGCCTGTAGGGCAGGGTTCTATTCTGCTATTCTCAACGGAAGCAAGGCACGATAATGAGGAAAATAACGATGACCCGTAAAATTTTATTAGTGACGTTGCTGGTTATGGCGTCTGTTTTGGGAGGAGCCTCTACAGCTGTTGCCAGAGAATATGCTGATATCTACATGGACTCTACCCGCAGCAGTATGGAAAAGGCGGATGTAAAGGCTGTCATCTTTCCCCACTGGTTTCACCGCATCAGGTTCAAATGCAAAGTGTGCCACGAAAATATCTTTATTATGAAGCAGGGGCAAAACAGCATCTCCATGCGCCGTATTATGGAAGGTGAAGCCTGTGGTGTCTGCCATAATGGGCAGATTGCATGGGAAGCACTCTATTGCGACCGTTGCCACACCGCAGAATTCAGACCTAAACAGACTGCTGATGCAGCAAAGCAGTAGAAGGGAGGCATTATGGAAACTCTAGTCACTGTTCGTAATGGTCTGGCATTAGCGACCCTGTTGCTGCCATTGCTGTTGTTAACCGGCTGCAAGCAGAGTGATACCCAGCGGGTACAGACATCGGATAAAAGGGATGCTGTACCAGCCGCGACCACCAATGAGCCTGCTGCAGATGTGGTGGAAAAGAGAAAGAACCTTGCCTCAGTAACGGCACCAAAGCCTGAGCCAGTGCCAAATGCTCCAGCAAAAGCCATGGCAGAGCCGCAGCAGAAAATGGTTGATAGCACAAAGGAGAGCAGTAAAGCGCTGCCAGCAGCGGCAGAGAGCAGAGCCAAAAAGCCCTCAGCGCAAAAACCAAAAGCCGCACTCCCCGCATTTGGGCCGGATGACCCAAGAAGCGGGATCTATTTAAGCATTACTGGAAAAATGGCAAAAATGGGTGACCCGTCAGGCACGGCATCTGATGCCTATAAGTATGGGCAGGGAACCCCCCCGGAAGCACTGGCTGGAGTAGGGCTTCCAAAAGATAAATTTGGTCTGATTGACTGGATGGCAATTGTAAATGAGGGGATCATCAAGCCGCGCGGCTCTATCAAACCAGGCGTGCCAGAGATGCCGCCTTTTGATATGAATGTGCTCATTACAGCGAAAGGTGATTTTGTAAATGATGTCATGTTCCCTCATAAGGCCCATACCTATTGGCTAAAGTGTGAAAATTGCCATACTGGCATATTCATTATGGCCAAAGGCAAAAACAAAATGACCATGCAGGGGATTGTTGAGGGGAAATGGTGTGGACGCTGCCACGGAAAGGTTGCTTTTCCTTTAACCGATTGCAACCGCTGCCACCAAACACCGAAGCAAACTGTGGAAGTAACGGCGAAAAAATAGTAAAAGAACAGGGTAACTGTTCAGCCCATCCTTGAACTGACAGATTTCAGGGGCAATCTGAACCGTTGCAGGTGATTATTCAGAGGCGCTGAATAGCTATAAAAAGATAAACTTGCCGGAGTACCAGGTTGTATGAAATATGTCTGTTCTCCACCTAAGGTTAAGGTGCTGGCGTGGTTGTTGCTGATCTGCGCCCCAGCCCCCGCTGTCTTGGCAGAAGAGGATTCCCTGCGTAAATGCAAGGCGATTCTGGATTCATCCTGTAATATTTCGCAAGAGGAGATGCTAAAGGAGCTGCTTCAGGATATGGAGTTCTATGGCACCTTTGAAAAAATTGGCGGCTCAGATGAACATCCAATCCCGGCTTTTGAGCTGCTGCCAAAAGATCAGCTTGGAATGATCAACTGGAACAAGGCGGTAACCGACGGCACCATCCGCCCAAGGGGAACGCTAAATGATGGGGAGGAGGAAGCCCCGTATGAAGGCTTCCTTGATAATATTATCTTCTTTCAGGCCAAGGTCTATATGATGGCCGATGTGGCCTTTCCCCATGGGATTCACTCCTATTGGCTCAGCTGTGATAGCTGCCATCCCAAACCCTTTAAAAAACAGATCGGTGCAAACATCTTCAATATGCAGGAGATATTTGAAGGAAAGTGGTGTGGAAAGTGCCATGGTAAGGTGGCTTTTCCAGCGAGTGGATATGCAAATTGCAGGCGCTGCCATGTCCTTACCAAGAGAGATATCCTGGGTACTGGGCATTGATTACAAACAATCGTTAGCGGGTTAAAGAGAAAAAAAGGGGCATCATCCTAACAATGATGCCCCTTTTTTCAGGTCTGCTCTAAGGAAGGGGTGGCCTGCCTAATATGCGCCATCCTCTTCAGCCTTTTCTGCAGCTGGCTTAGGGGCTTCAGGCTTCCAGTTATCGCCTGGAAGAAGGAATTTAGGCATATAGAACTCCTGATATTTGGCAACCATGCCTGCAACCTCAGTCCCCACCAGATCCTGTTTGCGACGTTTGGGATAACCCAGCAGGTCATAGGGCAGATAAGGGCTTGTATCGTTATGGCAGCCGTCGCACATCAGAGGGTCTTCATCAATTCGTCTATGAATCACCTTCTTCATCTTTGACTGCTGGGTAGAGCCCAGGCGATCCTTCTCTTGCAGGTACTTCTCAACAAAAGCCCGCTCTTTCTCGTCATTCAGAAACATGAATTGACCGCTGCTGCTGATACGACCCGGCGCAATCTTTGCACCGTAGTTGCCATACATGGACTTATCAAGCGAGGTCAGCCCCGGTGGGTTACTGATGAGCTCACCTGACTTTTTGTCATACCAGCGGAAGGCCCAGCTCTCTCCCTCCGTTTTGGGCTGGATATGGCAGGTTTCACAAGCCACGTAGAAAGCATGCATATTGAGGAATGCGCGAATAGCCTTGGCCTTGTCATGAGGGATGGCACCGTGGCAGCGAATGCAAAGACTGCTGTCATCGGGTTCAACCGTCATTCCAACATGATGGAAGTGACCCTGCACATACTCCTCCTCCACCACCATATAACCGAGGTTGGTGGTTGCTATGCGGCCCTGTTCCCTCAATGCCGAGGCAAACTGCTCCTCCTGCATATCCGCTTCATTCAACAGTGCTGCGATCTCCGCATCTACATTTGCCTCGGTAGCTGCGGTCGGATCTACATCATGATCGGCTCCACCATGCCCCCATATAACGGGATAAAGAAAAAACCCGTACCAGACCGTGAAGCACATAAGGAATATGATATAGACCTTATTAATAATTGTTTTAATGAGGTGTAGCATTCGTCTCTCCCGGCCTTATCAGTGATGGCCCTGGGGCTTGATTTCGTGTGCGAGTCCCTGTTCGGTCATGGTTTCCACATACTCTGCATAATGCTCGTGGATCATGTCTGCTTCAGAGAGGTATCCGGTGAGAAACACGGTGCCTAAAGGGAACTTTTCAGGCGCATAGTGCACGTTGTACCAGTGGACAAAGAACAGAAACAGCCCTGCCAGCAGTGCCTCATCCGTATGCATGATATAGAAGGCATTGAGCAGCCATCCGGGAAAGATCTGGGTAAATTCATCACGGAACCAGAGCGCCAGACCGGCTGGGCCGAGGATGGGGATGCCCCAGTAGGGTGCAAAGTAGTCGAACTTCTCTTTCCAGCAGATGCGATCATACTGTGGTGGCTTGGGTGAGAGATAGAGCAGGTACTTGAACATCTGCACAATATCCCGCCCATCCTTTGCATTGGGCATCATCTCCATGGACATAAATGCCTTGAAAAAGGTGCCGGGACCAAGATTTCTCTCTTTGATCAGTGGCTTGAGCTTGTTCCTGTAAAACAGGTACATCCAGTAGCCGGTATGGAAGAAGAAGAGGCAGATCAGTACCACGCCTGCAGCGCGGTGGATCTGGGGTGCCATCTCAATCCCGCCCATAAAGGTAAAGAGTGGCTCTGCCCATGCTTCATTGTAATAGCGTTGTGGGAACCCGGTAAGACCGAGGGTGATGACACATGAAAACAGAATGATGTGCTGCACACGCTGCATCAGGGAAAACCTGAAGAAGAAGCGCTTACCGTTGCGATAATTAATTTTTGGGTATCTATCTGACATGATTACGCACCTTTCTCAGAGCTGGAGTTTTGCAGCACTGATTTAGCATCAGTTGGTTTTTCCTTGATGAAGCAGAAGTTAGGAAACAGGCGTCTCAGCAGCTCAAGAAAAATAACAATGATGAAAAAGTAGAGTACCGCAGCCATCAGCCCTTGGAAGAACTTGAGCATGTAGTACTGCATAGGGTATTTCTCTGCGTTGCTATAGTCAGTGTGCACCTGGTATGAAGCAATTGCCTCCCCTGCCTTGACGTGACACTCCTCATTTCGACAGGTGGCTGCGACATTGTTTTTATGTGTTGATGCGGTGGGTTCAGTGTGGCTTTCGATGGAGTGGACGCTCTCACCATAGACGACATGACAGTCCATGCAGTCGGCGGTTTCATCGGAACCGAAGGTTACAGCCTTGCCGTGGAAGGTCTCTTTATATGAGGCAACCACGTTGTCCAGTCCGTGCCGTTTCTGAAATGCCGGGTCGGCATGGCATTTGGCACAGGTCTCGACGATTTCGCGTGATTCGCGGGTCTTTTGTAGACGAGAGGTAACATGACTGTAAAAATCCTCTGCGAAATCGCCCGTCTGGTGGCAGCTCTTACAGCGGCTCAGGCCACGCCGGGATATGCCGGCAGATTCACCCTTGAAGAAGGAGAGGGGGCGATAAAGTGGCTGCTCATGGCAATCCTTACAGCCGGGGTAATCCTCCGGGTAATCCTTGAGGTTACCCTCTTTGTCGTACTTGCTGTGCACGCTGGCATCCAGGATCTCTTTTACCGGTGCATGGGTAAAATTCTGTTTGCTCGAAGGCTCGGTCAGGTGACATTCAACGGTGCAGTTCACCTTCTCGGCAGGATCGTGCGGGATCTTTTTGATATCCCGATGGCAGTCCAGGCACATGACGCGTTTGTGCGGCCCCTTCATAAACAGGTTTTCGTTGATGTAGAAGAGTCTGAAACGACCCTCCTCATCAATCCTGCTCAAGCCGCGGAACTTGTGACACAGCACGCAGTTCAGCTCATCTTCTGCCTGGGCAGGTGCTGTCCATGTCAGGCCGCCCAGCATGAAGATGACTAAAAACATGGCTAACAGTGCCGCAAAGGCTTCGGTATGCCGTTTAGCGGTGCTGTGAAGCATCTTGTTTGGTAATACACCCATTATTCTCACCTTTACAGGCCTGTTGGATTTGGTTGTTTGTCAGGGTTGAAAAAATGCGGGGTTTCTTAAACTGCTGCCTGGATTCAAGATTAGCCCCACAGGGGGGCTGGTCTTAAATACCATCTGTTTTAGTGGCGATTTAATGCGTCACTGACCCGGTTTTATTTTTTCATTTATGCAATCCGCCCAATAAAACAAGCAGGATTGTTGCCGCCCAAATTAATGGGCGACGATAATAGCATAAAGCCCAGTCTAAGGGGTACGGAAAATTACCACCTAAGTGATAGTGATATTGCTTAAGAGGTAACGCCGTTTATTTAAGGCCCAGCGCAGTTCTTTCCCATTTGAAGTGCCCCTCATCAAGGTTCCATGACCAGAAAACCTTGGTCACTTTGCCACCAATTTTCTCTTTTGGAATAAAGCCCAGAATCCGGCTGTCAAAGCCATAGGTGCGGTTGTCAGCAAGGACAAAGTAGCTGTCTGTGGGCACCTGTGTCGGTTCAAAATAGCTGGTCTCATCATAGAGCGCCCCGGTTCTTGTAGGCTCTACAAAGTTTGCGTATGGCTCATCCAACTGTTTGCCATTGACGTAAACACCACTGGCGTTGACCTCTACAGTATCACCCGGAACGCCAATAATACGCCCCACAAGCTGACCACCACCCTTCAGGTTGGTAAGCTGGCGCTGGTCATCGTCGGCAAACTCAATCAGGGCAATATCCTGTTTTTTAGGGGTAACCATCTTGTTAACCAGGATAATGTCATGCGAAAGAATGGTGGGATCCATACCGGGGGAGGTGATGAAGTAGGCTCTGACAATATGGCTGCCTGCGATCTTATCCATTAGGGGGTTGATAGTAACGACAAGGGTCAGGAATACAGCTGTGTAGATCCAGCCTCGATTAAACCATTGGCGTTTATAGTCAGCAGGTTGTTTCTTGGCTAAGCGGTAGGCATCGAGCGCAATAAGTGCAATACCGACGAAAGGTGTTGCCAGAAAGATGACACTGATGCGGCTGTCAACAAACATAAAGGCCGCAGCGGCAGCCCAAGAGATGACAACCAGCATGATGTAAAAAAAGATGCCGCGCCCCAGATAACCGGCATAGTGGTGCCCCAGTCCCGGGCATAAAGAGAGCGCCAGGGCTAACAGGGGCTTCCTTGGTTTTGGTTCAACTTCTGTACTCTCTGAAGCCTGGGTCTGGCGCAAAATATGTTCACTCACAATTTTCCCCTTAAATAATAATAATATTTTAAAGAATCTTCAGCTCGGAAAGTTGTGAGGTTTCCGGGCGTAAACAACGGAATTAAATAGATGGCGGTATAGCTCTGCGGTGGGTTAATCCGCTGCCGCATACAACTTGCGGACTATTTTGCGGCGCAATCATAGGCATCAACAGCGACCACTGCAACCCCTAAAAAGGGCTGAGAGGGCTGGCCTGCTCTATGCATCGGCTCTGGCATGCTTGTGTGGTATGGCTGCAAACATAACTTATGAAGCAAAGGGTTATTATAATATGCGAATAATCGGCTACCTGGGGAATAATGTCCAGAGCAAAAATGCTATGGGGGGGTTTGTGGGAGGGATGGAAATGTCAGAGTGTTTTGCTAAGGAAATGCGCAGTATAATCAGATATTATTAGCCGCTATGATTGCCGGGGTATGGCGATTCAAGTTGGTCTATTTTATGATAAATGTCAATTTTAACCCTTCTGTACCCTGCAACCCCCACGAGTGAATGAATGGCACTGTCGGATTACGTCAACACCTTCGGTCAGGATCTGCTGCGACGATATGGCCAGCGGGTGCATAAGCTGGCGATCAATGCCGGGTTTACCTGCCCGAATCGTGATGGCAGCAAGGGGCGGGGTGGCTGCACCTTTTGCAACAATGCCTCCTTTAATCCGAGCGCCCGTGAGTCCCCCTCTGTGGCGGTGCAGATCGAAGCCGGTCGCCGCGTTTTGGCGCGCCGTACCGGAGCCAAAAAATTTATCGCCTACTTTCAGGCCTACACCAACACCTATGCGGATGTTGAGTATCTGGCGCAACTCTACGATGAAGCGGTGGCAGAGTCTGATGTGGTGGGGTTGTCGGTAGGCACCCGACCCGATTGTGTGCCAAGCCAGGTGCTGGATCTTCTGGCTGACTATCAGGCGCGTGGCTATGAGGTCTGGCTGGAGTTGGGGCTTCAATCGGCCTTTGACGAGGCGCTGGAACGGGTCAATCGCGGCCACGGTTTTGCCGAATACCGGCAGACCGTTCTGGCTGCACGCCAGCGTGGCCTGCCGGTCTGCACCCACCTTATTATAGGGATGCCGGGTGAAGACCGAAGCCATGCGCTGGAGAGCCTGGATCGGGTGTTGGATCTGGGGGTCGATGGGCTAAAACTGCACCCGCTGCATGTGGTAAAAGGCACCAGCCTGGCCAACCAGTGGCGGCGCGGTGAGTACCAAACCCTTGAATATGAAGACTATCTCTCCATCGCGGCGGATCTGATCGAGCGCACCCCACCCGAGGTGATCTACCACCGGGCAACCGGAACCTGCGCAGCGGATATCCTGCTGGCACCCAGCTGGTGCGCCAAAAAGTGGGCAGTTTTGAATGGCATTGAAAACGAATTAAAATCCCGCCAGAGTCATCAGGGAGCCGCTTTAGCGCGTTCTCTACTTGCCGTCGGGGAGACAACCCCGTAACCTTGCAACCCTTTTTCAGAAATGCGTGTGTGAACTCTATGGAACTCGTCTGTCCTGCGGGCAACCTGCCCTCCTTGAAAGCGGCCGTTGATAATGGCGCTGATGCGGTCTACTTCGGCTTTCGCGATGATACCAATGCGCGGCACTTTGCCGGCCTGAACTTCAGTCCTGAAAAGATGGCAGAAGGGGTTCAGTATGCGCATGACAGAGATGCGCGCGCCTTTCTGGCACTCAACACCTTCCCGCAACCCGAAGGCTGGGGCAGATGGCAGGATGCGGTGGATCGCGCTGCCGAGATGGGGTTTGATGCCCTGATTGCAGCCGACATCGGCGTACTGGACTATGCCTGCAACCGCTGGCCCGATCTGAACCTGCACCTCTCCGTGCAGGGGTCGGCCACCAACTACGAGGCGATCCGCTTCTTTCACGAGAACTTTGGCATCAACCGTGTCGTGGTGCCGCGTGTGCTCTCCCTGCCGCAGGTAAAACATGTGGTGGAGAACAGCCCGGTATCTATCGAAGTATTTGGCTTTGGCAGCCTCTGTGTGATGGTCGAAGGGCGCTGTCTGCTCTCATCCTATGCGACCGGCGAATCCCCCAACACCTTTGGTGCCTGCTCCCCGGCCAGCGCCGTGGAGTGGCGTGAGACCGACAAGGGGCTGGAGACCCGCCTGGGCGGCATCCTGATCGAGACCGTAGAAAAAGGCGAGAATGCCGGTTACCCCACCATCTGCAAGGCGCGATTCGAGGTGGGCGGCAACACCTTCCACGCCATCGAAGAGCCGACCAGCCTGAACACCATGGAGATGCTGCCAGAGCTGCAAAAGGCCGGCATTGCCGCAGTAAAGATTGAAGGACGCCAGCGCAGCCCGGTCTACGTAAAGCAGGTGACCCGCGTCTGGCGAGCCGCGCTGGATGCCTGTGCCAAAGACCCCGAACACTTCAAACCCAAAACAGAGTGGCTGGCCGAACTGGCCAAGGTCTCTGAAGGGTCACAGACCACCTTTGGTGCCTACCACCGCCCCTGGCAATAACCCCCCTGAACACCTATGAGCAGACAAATGAAACTATCACTTGGCCCCATCACCTATTTCTGGACCAAGGAGAAGACCCTGGAATTTTACCAGCAGGTGGAAAAATCACCGGTAGATATCGTCTACCTGGGCGAGATCATCTGCTCCAAGCGAGCCGTAATACGCTTTAGTGACTGGATGGAGATAGGCGAGCAACTAGCCGCAGCAGGCAAAGAGGTTGTCATGTCGACCATGACCCTGCTGGAGGCGGAGTCTGAGTTGAAGATGATGCGCCGCATCTGTGAAAACGACAGATTCCTGGTAGAAGCCAACGACATTGGCGCCATCCAGCTGATGAAAGGCAAGCCTTTTGTGACCGGCCCCAGCGTCAACGTCTACAACCAGCGCGCCCTGGCCAAACTGGCAAAAGTGGGGCTGTGTCGCTGGGTATTCCCGGTTGAACTATCAGAAGAGACCTTTGCCGATATGCAGGAAGAGCGCCCGGAAGGGGTGGAGAGCGAACTCTTTGCCTATGGCCGTCTGCCACTGGCCTACTCCGCGCGCTGCTTTACCGCGCGTGCGCACAACCTGCCAAAGGATGATTGCGACTACAAATGCGGCGAATACCCCGATGGCATGACCCTCTCGGCACAGGATGAGACCCGCTTTCTGTCGCTCAATGGCATCCAGACCCAATCTGCTCACACCTTCAACCTGCTGGCCGAGCTGGATGAGCTGCGTTCACTGGGTGTTGATATCCTGCGCATCAGCCCCCAGTCAGAACACACATTGGAGGTTATTGAAGCGTTTCACAACGCCATGCAGGGAGAAGAGTCGCCCGAAGATGCGGCAGCCCGATTGAACAAAAACATGCCAACCGGCCCCTGTGATGGCTACTGGCACGGCAAGCCGGGTATTGCCGATAGCGTATTGGATAACTACAAATAGTTGTTCTTTTTGGCCGGGAGCGTTGTAAAAACCACTTTTCAAGCTCCTTCCCCCTGGCAGGGGGAAGGTTGGGATGGGGGTGAAAACTGTAAAACCAATGAAATTGGCCTGCTTCTACCCTCACCCTTGCCCTCTCCCTGCAAGGGAGAGGGAGCCTTTACGGTATCTTTCCAGCAAGGGTGAAAATCGAAAGCGCAATGATTTTGTAACTATTCAGCACCCTTACAAAATCGCCTGTAACTGTTCAGATTGCCCCTGAAATCCGTCAGTTCAAGGCGCAAAATGTGAGTTTACAAGTGTAAATGATCATTTTGTAACACCGAAATGGCGGATTTCAGGGGTGAGCTGAATAGTTACATGATTTTTAGCTAAAACGACCAATGGCCGTGGTTGCCCCATCCAGCAGCTTGCTCAGCTTGCTGGCCCAGCGCCCCTCTAATTCAAAGGCATCCAGAAAGTTTTTCATAAACAGCCCCAGCTCCGTACTGCCCCCCAGCCTCAAGCGCCGGTTAAAGAACAGGGTATCGGCATCCTCACGACGGCTGGCCAGCAGCAGAAAATCGTAGATACTCCCCTCAATGCTCAAATCGTGCGCCCGGCGGCTTAGCTCAGGCCTCAATTTACCGCTCGCCAGAGTAATGCGGTAACGCAGCCCGGCATCCCTCACACGCACCAGCATAATCTTCCCTTCCAGAAAATCCATCTCCCCCTCACGCAGAGCCGAGGCAAAGACGCGGTTCAGAAAAGTGACCAGCACAGCACTGTGTGCCGCCATGGGAAGAAGCCCCAGTGGCCAGGCCAGCGGCCGGGGTAGCGTGGGCGCGGGTGGTATCGTCGGATTGCTTGTATTCATAGGTGCGCGATTTTGGCATAGGTTGAATGCTAATATCAATGGCAGGTTCAAGATCCGCGATTGATTGCAGCATATAACGATTACAGGGAGTAGATAGATGGACAGCAAAAAATACCGCCAGCGCCGCATGAATCATCTGTTCAAATATTGCCGCTACCCTCTGGCCATTACCGAACTCTGTGAAAAACTGGAGGCCTCCGATAAAACCATCTACCGGGATATTCAAGAGCTTCGGGATCTCTACCAGGCCCCCATCTGCTCCAATAAACAGGGTTACTATTACGATCCGGCCAGCGCCGGCAGCTTTGAACTCCCCGGCACCTGGTTCTCCGATGCCGAACTGCAAGCACTGCTGGCGGCACAACAACTGCTCAGCCAAATCCAGCCGGGGCTGCTGGATGAACAGATCACCCCACTAAAACAGTTCATCATCAACATGCTCAGCCAACATGGCCATCCCCCGAATGATGCCCTGCAACGCATACGCATACTCGGCATCGGACAGCGCAGCAGCAACCCACAACACTTCATAAAAGTTGCACAGGCTCTGCTGGATCGACAGCAACTCACCATCACCTACCAAAAGCGCACAGAGCAACAGCGCAGCCAGCGCACCATCTCACCGCAGCGCATGACCCACTATCGGGACAACTGGTACCTCGATGGCTGGTGCCACACAAAAAAAGCCCTCAGAACCTTCTCACTGGACAGCATCCAGCAGATCGCCGTCACCCCCGAAGCCGCCATTGATATCCCCCAGCAACAGCTGCAGCAACACCTTGAAACCGCCTTTGGTATCTTCGCAGGCAGCGCCGACAAAACAGCCCTGCTGCTGTTTAACCAGCAACGTGGTCGGTATATCGAAAAAGAGCAGTGGCACCCCAACCAGCAGGGTGAATGGCAGGGGGATAGCTACCAACTTCGCATCCCGTACCACAACCCCACCGAGCTGATTATGGACATCCTCAAATACGGGGCGGATGTAGAGGTGATCGCACCAGAAGCGCTGAGGCAAGCAGTAAAGAGGGAGATAACACGAATCGCCGCGGTTTATGAAAAAAAGTAGCGGGAGTCTCAGGATTTGAGACTGGGGGGTGGTATAACCCATATTATGTTCGAACGCCTAAAGAGGGATGCCAATGGAGCAGGAAATGGAGTGTGATAAAAAGCCAACCTACTACCGCTATTGGGGCAAGGCCAGAACCCGGCTGGAGGTTGACTATTGCACTGGCAAGTTAGATGAAGCGGAAATTTGCAAGAAACACAATATCAGCCAAAGTGAGTTGGGTAGGCGGGTAAATCGCAACGGCTGGAAAAAGCTTGCAGCAGGGGAGACACTGGCTGGTTATCATCTGTTGCCTTATCACTGTTTGGATGTAGCGGCGGTTGCGGAGATTTGGTGGGAAGCTACTCCCTCAATCCAGCAATCATTTGTTAACACAGCAAGTTTATCGCCACAGCAAGCCAGAGCTTGGGTGCTGTTCTTTATTGCGCTGCATGACTACGGCAAACTGGATATGCGGTTTCAGCTCAAAGCACCAGAAGTAGTCAAGCAGGTCTATCCCGGTTTTGACAGAGAACTCACCGATTTGCGTGGCGTTGATATGAGGAATTATTATCATGGGCCGGTTGGGTTCTCTCTTTTCTACCATGATTTCCAATCAACCCTTGGCTGGAATGAGTATAGCCAGGAGCTCTGGGAGCGATGGCAACCATGGTTAGCTGCCGTTACTGGACATCATGGTGCAATTCCCAGCGCGGTTGATTCACTGGCAAGGCTTCATGATAGCCAAGCAGACCTTTCCATCACTGCCCACGACAGAGAAGCGGGAATGGAGTGGGTAAGTGCTCTGGAATCACTATTTCTAAAAACCGCCGGACTCTCTATTGCTATCCCGCCGCCACCTTGTAATCCACTACTGGCTGGATTCTGCTCTGTCGCTGACTGGTTGGGTTCCAACAGCTCCGAAGGGACTTTCGAATACCAGTCAAAAGCCGAGCCATTGGATGTGTATTATCAGCGGAGTCTCACCACGGCGAAGAAGCAACTTCATGCCAGCGGTTTGCTCTCTTTTAAACAGCCCTATCGAGGTATCTCCTCATTACTACCAAAACAGGAAAATGTCACACCCAGGCAACTACAAACCTTGGTGGATCAACTGCCTGTAGAGTGCGGGCTAACGCTTATCGAGGCACCTACCGGATCAGGCAAAACAGAAACCGCATTGGCCTATGTCTGGCGCCTGCTTGAGAAGGGCTTGGCAGACAGCATTATCTTTGCCCTGCCTACCCAGGCGACAGCCAATGCCATGTTAGAACGGTTGGAGCGTTGCGCACCGCTTATCTTTGGCGACCAACCCAATCTGGTTCTGGCTCATGGCAAGGCCGCATTCAATGAGGCATTCTGGCAATTGAAAAACAGCCACCAACAGCACACCGAGCAAGGCGATGAGGAGGCGAGAGTGCAGTGTGCTGAATGGTTGTCTGTTAGCCGTAAGCGGGCTTTTCTTGGTCAGATTGGGGTCTGCACCATTGATCAGGTGCTAATTTCAGTGCTACCGGTACGTCACAAGTTCGTACGTGGTTTTGGTGTTGGTAAAAGCCTCTTAATTGTCGATGAAGTACATGCCTACGATAATTACATGTACGGCCTGCTAAATGAGGTATTGAGGCAGCAGCGAGCGGCAGGGGGCAGTGCACTGCTACTCTCTGCAACCCTTCCCAGTCATCAACGCGAAGCACTTAGCAAAACATGGAGTGGCACTCTCTCACCCCAACCCCCCCCATATCCGCTGATTACTCATGTGAATGCTCTAGGCAAAGTTACTCCATTCGACTTGCCGGAAACTGAGCAGCCGGAAAAACGTACAGTAGAACTTAATGTAACCGCAATGCCTCAACTGTTGCCAGATGCCACTGTCATTCAGCAGATGATCCAGGCCGCACAGCAAGGGGCACAAGTGGTCTTTATCTGCAACCTTGTAGATGTTGCACAAGATATGGCTCACCGCTTGAGAGAACAAGGCGAGGTGCCGGTTGATCTCTTTCACGCCCGCTATCGTTTCTGTGATCGTCAGGCGATAGAGAAGCGGGTGCTAGATAAATATGGCAAAAAAGGTAAAAGAGCAAAGGGCGCCATATTGGTAGCCACCCAGGTTGTAGAACAGAGTCTTGACCTTGATTTTGATTGGATGATTACCCAGCTCTGCCCAGTCGATCTGCTGTTTCAGCGGCTTGGTCGATTGCACCGCCATCAACGTCCGAGGCCGGATGGTTATAAAACTCCAAAATGTACAGTACTGATTCCTGATGACGAGGAGTACGGCTACCACGGCCTGATCTACGGCAACACCCGCATATTGTGGCGTACAGCCCAGATGCTACTGAAAGCCAAAGGCGAAATAATTTTCCCCGCAGCCTATCGCAGCTGGATCGAGTTGGTATATAGGGAGGATAGCTGGGACGATGAACCAAAAAGCGTACAGGAGAGCTATAACAAATTCTTAGGCAAACGGATGGCCAGTCGGGATATGGCAAAAAGGATGATTCACAGTGAGATGTCCGTGGTTGGTGATACCGACGAACATGTATCAGCTCTGACCCGCGACGGAGAGATGAGCCTAAACATATTGCCTGCTATTGCGTCAGAAAATGGCTTCAAATTGCTGGATAACGGGGAGTTGATTGACAGTCTGGATAAGTGGTGGCGGGATGAAGCACTGAATCTCAACATGCTCTCTGTACCTAATAGCTGGCGTAAATTCTTACCGGATAGCCGAGATGGCTTGGTAGTTGTGCCAATGAATGTCAACGAAGATGGAGGCGTGACAAAGCTTGGCGGCATCATCTTGAAATATAGCAAAGAGTATGGGTTGGAAAAGGAGGAAATGGATGGGTAAAACAGTGCTGAATAAAGAACTATTTGGTGAAATTCGTCAACTGATTGAAACCGCCAGGGGGCGAGTTGCAACCACAGTTAATGCAGAATTGACGCTACTTTACTGGCAGGTTGGGTGCAGCATTAACACTGCCGTGCTAAAAGGAGAGCGGGCAGTGTACGGCAAACAGGTAATCGCTGACCTGGCACAACAATTGACGACTGAATATGGTCGGGGCTGGAGTACCAAGCAGCTACGGCACTGCCTCCATTTTGCTGAAATATACACTGATAAAGAGATTGTCTCCGCACTGCGGAGACAATTGAGCTGGACACATATTAAGACGCTTATTTACATCGATGATGGTTTAAAGCGAGCATTTTATCAGGATATGTGCCAATTGGAACGCTGGTCTTCACGTCAGCTTCAAGAGCGTATTGAGTCTCAGCTCTTTGAGCGTACAGCAATCTCCCGTAAGCCAGAAAAGACACTTCGTCATGACTTGAGGCAACTGCGGCAAAAGCAGCAGGTCTCCCCTGCGCTGTTATTGAAAGACCCCTATATACTCGACTTCCTCGGTCTGAATGATCGCTATCTGGAAAGGGATCTGGAAGATGCCATTCTTCGCGAGCTGGAATCTTTTCTGCTGGAACTGGGCGCAGGTTTTACCTTTGTCGCCCGTCAAAAGCGCCTGCAAATCGACAATGATGATTACTACATCGACTTGCTGTTATACAACCGTAAACTCAAGCGCCTCGTCGTCATAGAGCTGAAGCTGGGTGGTTTTCGTCCGGAACACAAAGGCCAGATGGAGCTTTATCTGCGTTGGCTGGCCAAGCATGAGCAGGAAGAGGGCGAAGCAACGCCGCTGGGCATCATCCTATGCGCAGGCAAAAAAGATGAACAGATCGAACTGCTTGAACTGGATAAGAGCGGCATCCATGTGGCGGAATATCTTACTGTGCTGCCTCCACGTGAAGTGTTGCAGGCCAAACTACAGCAATCGATTCAGCAGGCGCGACAGCGCCTGGAGGCCGAAGTAGAGGTGAAAGAGCCTGAGACAAGCAGTAAAGAGGGAGGTAACACGAATGGCAGTAGTATATGAACAAAAGTAGCAGGAGTCTCATGATTTGAGACTGGGGGGCGGTATAATCGACATCATGTTTGAACACCTAAAGAGGGATGCCGATGGAGCAAGAAATGGAATATGATAAAAAGCCAACCTACTACCGCTATTGGGGCAAAGCCAGAACTCGGTTGGAGGTTGACTACCGTTCTGGCAAGTTGGGTGATGCAGAAATTTGTGGAAAACACAGTATCAGCAAAAGCGAGCTGGGTAGGCGGATAAACTATAACGGCTGGGAAAAGCTTGCAGCAGGGGAGACGCTGGCTGGTTATCATCTGTTGCCTTATCACTGTTTGGATGTGGCGGCGGTTGGGCAGGTACTATTGGATAAACACGCCTACTTTTTACAGACACTTGAGTGTGCCACTCAAGTCCCTGCGCAACAGCTTAAACCTTGGCTGTTATTTATGCTGTCACTGCATGACATAGGTAAATTTTCTGAAGCTTTCCAGCAAATGCGGCCTGAGTATCGTGAGGCTTGGTGGGGAGAGATAAAAATCAAAAATTATGATCTCCGCCATGACTCTTTGGGCTACGTCCTGTGGAGCGATGAAAAAACAGGCATCCGCTCCGGTGATGGCCTGGGTTTTAAATCGATAGATGGTGGCATCTCCCCGCAAGTTTATCGGAAGTTGTTGTCGCCCTGTTTGCAGTCTGTCTGTGGTCATCATGGAGTGCCACCGCTTTGTGCTGCGGGCACTCGTCGTGCAAAAAATTATTTCCGGAGTTTTGATGTCGATGCAGCACGGCTTTTTGTGGATGAGATGGCTGAGTTGTTCCGGCCAGATATGGATAACCTGTTTTCCTTATCAAAGGATCGTGACTGGCGAACAGCACAAAAAAATGCGAGTTGGTTGGTGGCTGGTTTTACGGTGTTATGTGACTGGTTAGGTTCAAATCGTGATCTGTTTGATTACTGTGATGAGCCAGTCTCATTAGAAGAATATTGGCATGCCGTTGCTTTGCCTGGGGCGGAGAACGCAATCAAATTGGCAGGACTGTTACCCGCTAAATCCTCCAAACAAAAATCAATAACAGATTTGTTTGAAAAGATTAAGCAGGCAACACCGCTGCAAAAACAGTGTGATGAGATGCCATTGGCCTCTACACCGCAGCTCTTTATTCTGGAAGATGTGACCGGGGCAGGTAAAACAGAAGCTGCAATCACACTGGTTCACCGGTTGATGAGCCAGCAATTGGCGGAAGGTCTGTTTGTTGCGTTACCAACGATGGCAACAGCCAATGCAATGTATGAACGCATGGCGGAGGTCTACCGCAAACTTTATGCTGATGAGGAGACACCTTCCCTGATTTTGTCTCACAGTGCACGCCACTTGTCGAAGCTTTTCCAGAAATCTCTGTTTGATCAAACCACTACAGATGTCAATTATGCCAAAGGTGAGGAAACGGCTTCCGTTCAATGCGCCCGCTGGTTGTCAGACCATCGTAAAAAGGCTCTGTTGGCAGATGTCAGCATCGGCACCATTGATCAGGCTCTATTGGGTATCCTGCCTGCTCGGCATCAATCGCTTCGCTTGTATGGCTTAAGTAACAAGGTGCTACTGGTGGATGAGGTACACGCCTATGACCACTATATGTTTCCTTTGTTGAAAACGCTTATTCAGTTCCATGCCTCTTTTGGTGGCAGCGTTATTCTTCTCTCTGCCACCTTGCCCATGAGTATGCGACAGGAGCTTGTCTCCGCTTTTCAGCTGGGCCGTGGCGAAACAAAACGTCTGCTGCAGTCAACCAGTTATCCGCTGCTAACCCATCTGCAGGAAGGTAAAGAGCCAAGCGAAATACCCCTTGCTACCCGAAAAGAAGTTCAGCGTTATGTGGCAGTAAAACTGCTGCATCAGGAAGAGGATGTGCTGAAGGTTATCAAAACAGCAGTAGAAGAGGGGCGTTGTATCTGCTGGGTGAGAAATACTGTTCATGATGCAAGGCAGGCCTATGAGGTGTTGGCAAAGCAGCCTTGGGTCAATAGGGATAGATTAGGGTTGTTCCATAGTCGTTATGTGTTGGGAGATCGCCTTCAGATTGAAAAGGAAGCGCTCGATAATTTTGGGGATGAGTCTGGGCAGAGTGATCGTTGTGGCAGAATTTTAGTGGCCACTCAGGTCATTGAACAATCCCTCGATATGGATGCAGACCTGTTTATTAGTGATCTGGCTCCTATTGATCTTCTGATACAGCGTGCAGGGCGACTGCACCGCCATGTTCGTTTTGCCAATGGGGATCGTAACTATTCTGAACAAGCTGAAGATCAGCGTCCCCAACCTGTCCTGTATGTATTGACACCCTCTTTGGAGGATGAACCCGGTATGGAGTGGTAC
>Ga0256839_1000448_pt1 | contig 53612 bp, 52 predicted proteins | sample 354166metaG_FD_185968 | JGI IMG/M metagenome (GOLD analysis project Ga0256839, IMG submission 185968) | Hydrothermal vent microbial communities from Mid Atlantic Ridge, Atlantic Ocean - 354-166 | ecosystem: Environmental > Aquatic > Marine > Hydrothermal vents | place: Atlantic Ocean: Mid... | reverse complement strand
AGCTAGCGACCAACTTCAAGACATGATGGGTATTACCGAACTCAGGTTAAAAAAATAACTATGGGGAAAGGGGAAGTGTGTTTTAGTGGGAGTAAAAACAGCTGTATGGGCAATAAATAAGCCGTTTTAAAAATGAAAACAGACAAAAAAACAAAGGGGCAGAATACTAAACCACCTAAGGGGTCAACAAATCGGAATTTGGTCAACACCGAATAACCAAAATACCCGGTAAATCAACCAGCGTGTAGGTTATCAAAAAAAGCCTCAGCGAAAATCATCGTTGAGGCTTTTTTATGAAGGTATTTTGGCTATTCGGCTAAGTGTTAGCGTTTCGTTGTTTATTTCTTCAGTTTGTTTTTCCGCTCAACATAAATATTGTCATTCAGTTTTTTTAGTGCTTTCATAAAGTCTTTGTCATTCAATACCGAAAGTTGATATTTAGCAATTTCTTTCAACTTGGTGAATCGAATATTCTTGTCGATTTTCTCCTTAATCATTTGAGCGTTAATTGTCTCAAGATTTGATAAAATTGCAAGTTCATTAATGCTCGCAATATCTCGAATATTCATGGACTTCTTTGCTAAAGCAGGATTAGCAATTCTCCAGTCTTTTGCCGTGCAGTTGAAAAGAGCAACATTTAACAAATCTGCTTCTTCTGCATAAATTATCCATTCTTTGTCTTTTTCGTAGTTTTTGTCTGGAAGGATGAAATTCTTTACTGCGTCAGTATGAATATGATAATTCGTTTTGCTCAATATCCTTTTAACATTCCATTCGAGATTATATTGGTTGGTTTCAACTTCTTTAAGTCTCTGATATTCCGTAATTAGGTAAAGTTTGAATGTCGGACTAATCCATGATGCAAATTCAAATGCAATGTCTTTATGAGCATAAGTTCCACCGTATCTGCCAGATTTTGAAATTATTCCAATTGCATTTGTTGTTTCAATCCATTTTTTCGGAGTAAGAGTAAAACTGTTTAAACCAGATTCATTTCTAAAGGCATCGAATTCGATGCGTTTAAAATTGGGATTGTGTAATTGCTCCCAAAGTCCAATAAACTCAATTGTACTTCGTGTTCTCATCCAATTCTGAATAATATAATTTGTTCTTTCAGAATCTCGAAATTTTGCCATATCAGTCAGAGATATGAATTCTCCTTCATTCTGTTTGTACAGAACAATCTCAATCTCGTTTACATTTAATTTTGATTTACTCATAATCTCATTTTATCAAACGATAAAAGTAATACTATTTCATTGAATTTTCTATTTCGCTTCTATTTGTGATTTTGGGTCTTACAATGAACGCTAACGCTTACTGTAAACTTCAGTAAGGACTTAAAAGTACAAAATTTTGATAACTTAGGGAGGCACATTTTTGATTTACTAGCGAATCAAGGAATAGTACGTAGTCAAATCAAAGATTTGACGGGGCTGTTTAAAGTGGTAAACTTAGTGATTAACAGATGAAACCCTATTGAATTTATAGGTTGTTGTAAATAGTGCCAACTTTATTTTTGCGTCTTGGCGGTAAGTTTTAAAGCACTAAATGTCTGGATTTTGCACAAAAATCTTGCGAGGAGCTTCGTCCTGAAAGTCAATGCACAAAGGTTTGAAAGTTGAGGCAAACTTGGCATTTGGCTTGTCCCTAAAGTCCATAAAATTTGGAGCGATGAATTGAGAATATTGCACAAAAGCAATTGCAAGAGGTGTTAACCAAAAGCGTAAATATTAGAATTTAGCACTATCCCCCTATGCTGTTTTAGCGCTTGTTGGCAGTAGGTTGGTAATATTACGCAAGAGTTACTCTTTGGTCAAGAAGTTCTACATTGAAATTTATTTTAGCATTTAATGCCTTGAACACCTTAATAATAGTTTCAAACCTAGCATCAGTCAAACTATTCTCTATTTTGGAAATCTGCGCCTTTTGAACACCTATTAATTGCCCAAGTTGTTCTTGTGTCAAATTACGCTCTTTTCGTGCTTGCTTAATTGCTTCACCAAGCAAATCAAGTCGTAGTTCGTTTTCAAAACTATCTCGTGATTTTGTTCCTATTTCACCTATGTGCTTGTCGGTAACTTGTTCTAAACTATATGTTTTCATCGCTTTGATTTTTGTTCAAAATATTGTTTCCTGATTCTTTCTGCTTTTTCAATTTCTGATTGTGGTACTTTGCTTGCCTTTTTCACAATTCCATGTGTAGAAACTACCACAGTATCAACTTTTGAAGATTTGTCCCAAAATGCTAGAAGTCGATAATGTGTTTTCTTGTGCAAAGTGCGAAACTCCCATATTTCCCCATTTAGTTTTTTGAATAGTTCTCTGTCGGTAACTCTTGCTTTCCAAAGGTTATAAATTATCTTTTCCCTAGCCTTCTTTTCGACTTGGTCAAGAAATTTAGCTGTTTCTGCCAAAAGTTCAACCTTAAACTTTTCTTCCACTTATTAAACGTTTTAACAAAGATAAAAGTTTCCTTTATAAGAAACAATGTTGTGGCTGAGAACTTTTAAGTAAACTTACTACCAACAAAAAGGCATCTTGAAATCAAATATACTTTTAAGGAGTAATTGCTTATTTTTCGTAAAGAAAAAATGCGCAGATAAGAAACTCACGGGGTTTGTAACTTCTGTTATAACCATTGACAGGTGATTTATCATACTTCCACAATTGATTCGCATCATTGTAATTTCAAATTTTTATCGCCTTTTTTGTAGCAAACCTTATTAGAATGCTAATCAGTAGCGTTATTAATTATACGCACTTATTTTTTTTAAGTACATTAGTTGGATTCTTTCCACTCAACTTTCAACATAATATAGCGTCAGCGCAAGAATATATTAGCCAAGAGCAAGAGGTTACTAATAACAGTAATTTCTCCAACCAAATAGATACGCTCATTCAAGGAGTGCCTCAGGGGCAAATAGTATTCGGTTCCTATGATAAATTTTTGTACAATATAGATATTGCTTCAGGTAAGGAGCTATGGAAATTTAAAACAGAAGGATGGATTAATTCCACACCTGCCATATTTAACGGCAAGGTTGTTTTTGGCTCTTCAGATAATTATTTATACTGTTTAGATATTATTGAAGGAAAATTGCTTTGGAAATTTAAAACAGAAGATTGGGTTTACTCAAGCCCTGTAATAACTAATAACAAAGTGCTAGTTGGCTCAAAGGATGGTTACCTGTATTGTATCAACTTAATAACAGGGCTTGAACTTTGGAGGTATAATACCGGAGCTTGGGTTTATTCAAGTCCTGTAGTTTTGGGTAGCAAGGTGTATTTTACGTCAAGAGATAAGAACCTCTATTGTTTGGATATACTTAGTGGCAAGGAACTTTGGAAATTCGAAACAGCTGATTGGGTGTACTCAAGCCTCTCTATAGCTAACGGAAAAATATTTATGGGCTCCAAGGATAAGCATATTTATTGCTTAGATGCAAATACAGGAGAGCAGTTGTGGAAATTTAAAACTGCTGGTATAATCTACTCTACCCCTTTTGTAGTTAACAAAAAAATATTTATTGGCTCTAAAGATAAATATTTATACTGTTTAGATGTTGACACGGGTACAGAAGTATGGAAATTTAAAACCAGAGGATGGGTATGGTCAAACCCCACAGTTAAAAATGGGTACGTCTTTTTTGGTTCTAAAGATAATTATCTATATTGTTTAGATGCCAACACGGGTACAGAAGTATGGAAGTTTATAACCGATGGGTGGGTTCGGTCTGGTCCTAAAGTAGCAAACGGAAAACTGTTCTTTGGGTCGGAAGATAAAAACTTTTATTGTGTTAATGCACTAACAGGAGAAAAAATATGGGTTGTAAAAACTGCTGCTGAAGTGGCTTCCTCTGCCGTAATTTCTAATAATAAAATTTTGTTTGGCAGTTGGGATAATCTACTGTATTGTGTTGACAATAACTCTGGGAAAAAGCTTTGGAGCTTTAAGGCTGGCGATGCCATCTCGTCAAATCCAGCAGTATCTAATAATAAACTGTTTTTTGGTTCCAAAGACAATAACCTATATTGTATAGATATTACAAGCGGTAAAAAACTATGGGAGTTTAAAACTGAAGGATGGATACATTCCAGTCCAAATGTAGTTGGCAACAGGGTGGTATTTGGTTCTAACGATAACCACTTATATTGCATTAACACCCTTACAGGTGAATTATTATGGAAATTTTCCTGCAAAGATTGGGTTTACTCAAGCCCAACCGTATTTAATGGCAAAGTGTTTTTTGGCTCTAAAGATAACTATATGTACTGTGTTAAACTTACCTCGGGTGAGCTAATCTGGAAATTTAAAACTGGCAGTTGGGTATCCTCAAGCCCAACCATTTTTAATAAAAAAGTATTTTTTGGCTCTAAAGATAAAAACCTATACTGCCTTAATACCAAAAATGGAAAATTGGTGTGGAAATATGAAACAGGTAATAAAATTTGGGCTAAACCCGCAATATTAAATGATAAAGTTATTTTTGGTTCTGCCGACCAACACCTGTATTGTGTTAACATAAAAAACGGAAAACTGATTTGGAAATTTAAAACCGAAGGTATTATTTCTGCAGACCCAACCGTTTTTAAAAATAAAATACTGGTTGGCAGCTGGGACAACTACCTGTATTGTTTTGATATTACCGGCAAAATTAGTTGGCAGTTTAAAGCTGGAGGAGCCATTACAACCCGTTCGTCAGTATCGGATGGCAAGGTGTTTTTTGGCTCTAATGATGGCAACTTATATAGTGTAGATTTGATTACAGGTACAGAAACCTGGAAATACAAAACTAAAGCATGGGTGTGGTCAAGCCCGTTAATTTTTATTGAATAGCCAGCCATGCTAACAATAAGGGCAGTAATTAACACCAGTCATACTATTTTAGTATTATTTCATACTATTTTAGTATTATTACAAAAAAGCAACATAAAATGAAACTTTTAATCACCAGCATTGCCCTTGTTCTTACAATTACCGAGTTATTTGCTAATAAAAATAACTACGCCAATAAAATAGTAAAAATAAAAGGCGAAGTAAAAAAATATAATACAATGTCGTTTAGTTAAGCTTTCCGTCACTGCGATCCGCCATTTGGCGGAGAAGCAGTCTGTTCAGCTTAACCCTGTAGTCTTCGAATTAGAGATTGCTTCGTTCCTCGCAAAGACGTTTTGGCTTAACTAAACGACATTGAAATATAATAGTAAAATTATGGGTAAAAACTGGATTCACTTACAAGATGGAACCGAGCACTCTGGCGATAATGATTTGACTATTGCCTCTCAAATGGAAGTAAAAGCAGGAGATATTATAACATTTGAAGGAAAAATAACCCTAGACAAAGACTTTGGTTCAGGGTATTTTTACCTGTATAATTCATGAATAATCAGGTTAAAAACTGATATAAATCATTTTTTTTTAGACAAATTGTCATTTTTAGAGTTGGTAATGTTTAATAGCTTTGTTAGTAAGTATTTAAGAAAATAACACTTAACAATAAAACACACACCATGAAAGCACTTAATAAATTTTTAACCGTAGTATGTGTTATGCTTGTAGCTCAGTATAGCATTGCTCAAAATATTGCAGGATCTGCCCATGATTTTAGTCCGGAAACTTGGAACGCCTCCGGTGAAATTTGTATTGTATGCCACACTCCTCACAACGCAATAACTTCGAGTGATGCCCCTTTATGGAATCACGAGTTAACAACGCAAACATTTACACTTTACTCTTCGCCAACATTAGATGCAACTATGGCACAACCTACAGGAAGCTCTAAACTATGCTTAAGTTGCCATGATGGCACAGTAGCTCTCGAAAATTTTGGAGGCACTACAGGAGGTACCAATTTTGTAACAGGCAATGCCTTAGTTGGTATTGATATCTCAGACGACCACCCTATTTCGTTTACCTATGATGCTGCTTTAGCAACTACCGATGGAGGTTTATTTGACCCTTCAACTGCATCATCTGGTCTTGGAGGAACAATAAATGATGATTTACTGCTTGCTGGTCAATTACAATGTGCCTCATGCCATGATGTGCATAATGGTGCTGGCATTGCTTTTCTTTTAAGAATGAACAACGCTGCAAGTAACCTATGTCTTACCTGCCATAACAAATAATTATACAAAATCATACAAAAAAGGCTTCGCTATCCAGCGAAGCCTTTTTTGTGATTAACCAAAAAAAACCTTGCTTAATTTTGGGTTAAAGTGCAATTTAAAATTAAAAGCCTGACTGATAAACATCATATTATAAAACTACTAATTATATGATATTTGAAAAGTAAAAGGCATTTTTAAATAATTTAAAAGGTATAATAGTACTCTTGTTTAGTAAAACTCATATTGTAAGTGTATGAAATTAATAAAGTATATTTTTATTGGGGTTTTGGTGTTGGCAATAAATGCCTGCTCACAAAAACTGCAAAAGCAAAAAGCACCCGCTGAACTAATCGTTTATCCCTCCCCTCCTGATGTTACCCGCATTCAATACCTTACCAGCATTAGTACTTCCAAAGATATTGAAGGCGAACCTTCGGTATTTAGCAAGTACATTACTGGAGAGGCTCCGCCCAAACCCATCATTAAACCTTATGGTGTGGCTATGCATAATGGCAAAATTTATATTTGCGACCTCGACCTGAGAGGGCTCGAAATTATAGATTTAAAAAACCAAACGTTAGAATATTTTGTACCCGAAGGCCTAGGGCAATTAAAACTGCCCATTAACTGTTTTGTCGATTCTCTTGGTTATTTATATGTGGCTGATGCGCAAAGACATCAAGTGATTATTTACGATCAAAAACTACAGTATGTAAATAGTTTCGGTACTAGAGAAAGCTTAAAGCCTACAGATGTGTTTGTAAGCAATAATAAAATATGGGTTTCCAACGTATCAAAAGGAAGCATTGATGTATATAAACAAGACAGCACCTACCAATTTCTTTATTCGCTTCCTGAAACCACACAACCAGAAGAAAAATTATTTCAACCAACCAACCTATTTGTAAGCCCTAATAAGGTTTATGTTAGCGATTTTGGAGAGTTTAGTATAAAAATTTACGACCATCAGGGCAACTTTCTGCAATCCATTGGCAGCTATGGTAGAAACCTTGGGCAATTTACTAGACCAAAAGGCATTGCCGTTGATAAAGACGAGAACTTATATGTAGTGGATGCGGCTTTTGAAAATGTACAGATATTTAATAAGGAGGGAAAACTCCTGATGTTTTTTGGAGGCAGTTATAAAAAGCCAGGAGGAATGTGGTTGCCTGCAAAGGTAATGATCAGCTATAATGGCCTAGAGTATTTTCAAAAATATGTTGACAATCGATACCTGCTTAAATACCTAATTTTTGTAACTAATAATTTTGGCCCTGATAAAGTAAATGTTTACGGCTATGTAGAAGAAAAAGTAAAGGGGGGTAATTAAAGTTTTGAGCGAAAAGGGCAAACATATTGTTATTCTTTTTATAAGTCTGGCAGCAGTGTTGGTTGCTTGCTCGCCCAAAGTAAGGCAAAGTATTTTAACCACTATTTTTGATGGAGTTCCTCCTTTTGAAGAAGACAAAGCATTAATAGTTAGCATTGATACTCTGGGGCAAGTTGATAGTACTAGATTGTTGGCCACAGCAGCGGCTCTCAACAGTTCGAAAATAACCTATCATGAACCCTTCAAAAATAAAAAGTGCAGCAGTTGCCATAACCAGCTTCATATTGGAGAATTAGTGGCTGAAGAGCCTCAGTTATGCTATCAATGCCACGATAAAAACAACGAAGAGCATACCTATAAGCATGGACCGGCAGGTGCAGGATTTTGCACCTCGTGCCATAATCCGCATAAAGCCAATGTAAATAATTTACTTGCAAGCAAAGGCGAAAACCTATGTTTTAACTGCCATAATAGCGAAAGCATTTACAATAATAAAATACACCAAAGTGCAAAAAAGAAAGAAGATTGTGTAAACTGCCATAACCCGCATAGTAGCGAAAACAGGTTTATGTTACAACCCGATGCCTGTAATAATTGCCACAATAGCAAAATAAACGATTTTACATTTTTACACGGCCCAGTAGGCGGAAACTATTGTTCAACTTGCCATGAGTCTCATACCTCTAAAAAAGAATCTTTGCTGGTAAAAACAGGAAAGAATCTTTGCCTTAGCTGCCATAATTCTTTAGATATTTATACAAACACAGAACATAAAAATAATAGAGATAAAAATTGCACTGAATGCCATAGCCCCCATGGAGGCGAAAACAAGTTTATGCTAAACTAGATTAAGAAATATTGATGAAGATTAAATTACTCATATTGGTATTTTTTATTGCTTCAGGCTACTGCTTTGCTCAAAGCCAACCTGCCGATTTTAAAGCTTGGCGGCTTATGTCATATTCAGGCACAGTGGGCATTAGAGGGTTTTACCGCGAACAAGAAAGGGTGCTTAACAATTTAGAGGATTTTTCCAGATTTCCATTTTTATATGGTGGCATAGCATTAAACACCCAAAGCTATGTTGGCCATCCTAATTTATTAGTATTAGATATTGGCGGTGAATTTAACCCTGGCCTTTCTAAACAAACATATACGGTAAGCCCTGATCGTTCGGAGGTATTAACATTTAGAAAACTAGACGTAAGAGCTACTTTGTTTAGAAATAAACCTATGAGCCTATCTTCTTACTTAAACCTTAGCCAAAATTTTATAAACCGCGAATATGTTACCAGCCTAAAAACAGACACAAGGCAATGGGGTATTAATTACCATTACAGAAATAAATTTCTCCCTATTACAGTAAGTTATAGCGACCGAGTATGGGATCAACTGGAGCTGGAAACAGGGCGGATTTACCAAAACAAACAGAGCGATTTTCAAGCTCGCGCCAGCAAGTCATTTACCAATTTGGGAGATTTTCATGAGATTAGGTTTTGGCGTTATAAGTACTTTCGGCAGGACAGGAGTTCGATTCCTATAAATAATTTAAACTATAACCTCTTGATTAACAACACCTTTTATTTCGATAGTCAAAAAAAATATATGCTGCGTTCATCAATTACCAACCTAAATCAGGAAGGTAATATAAATCAAAAGAGGTTTCAAATGTTTGAATCGGTGCAGCTAAGACTTCCTTACAGGTTAAGGTTTAGCGGTAATTACGATTTTAACAATATTAGGCAACAAGCACAACAATACAAGCAACACAGAATTAAAGCACGGTTAAACCACGAGCTGTTTTCAAGTTTAAAAACAGGCGTATATTTCGAAAACTTTAAAACCATTCATACGGCCTACGATGAAACCAATATACGCGCAGGAGCTAGCCTTAATTACACTAAAAAAATACCAACTGGCATCCTTAGCCTTATTTATACGTTTAACAAACATAGTCAAAATGTAGTAAGCAACCCCGGCTCAACCGTTCAGATTATAGACGAAAACCAAGTATTAGCTGATGGCCAGATTGTATTGCTTAACCGCCCTTATGTTAATGTAAACACTATTGTGGTTAAAGACCCCACAGGCTCTATTATATATCAAAAAGACTTTGACTATTTTATTCAGGAAAGAAATGAATTTATTGAAATAAGCAGAGTGCCGGGTGGACAAATTGCTAATAACAGTGCTGTTCTAATTGATTATGTTGCTGCACAGGTGGGTTCTTATAATTTTGATGCCAATATGCAAAGCCTTACAGCAAGAGTAACCCTTTTAGATCGGCTGGTGGAGGTATATTATACCATTTCTACCCAAGATTATAGTAATATTGAATCGGGAGAATTTTTAACCCTTAATTTTTATACTAGAAATTTTTATGGAGGTCGTGTTCAGTATAAATTTATGAATGCCGGAGTAGAAAGAGACGATTATAACAGCACGATAGTACCTTATAAAAAAATGAGGTATTACTTACAAATGAATGGTAAAATCGGAGAGAAAACCCTGCTTTCACTAAATGGTGATTTAAGCGATATTAATTTAATAGAAACAGATACCGACCAACTTTTTTCAAGCCTGTATGGAAAAATAATATATCAGTTTAAACCGCAAACAAAGCTTAACTTTGACCTGGGCTACCGAAAACAAATTGGCGAACAAATTGACCTGGATTTAATTACCGCAAAAGTTGAATACAATACAGTTTATCGTAACCTTTATATGAAAGTAGGGCTGGAAGTTTATAAACGAAACTATGTAGGGGAACAACTTAACTTTAGAGGAATCTATTTTCAAATAGACAGAAAATTTTAATAAATTAACATGTACAAAATACTAAGTTTAATATGGTTTTGGGCGTTAGTTGCAGGCAGCGAAATAAAGCCAACCCTATTTACCTCAAACGCAGAAAATAATTCAGGTTATGTAGTTAACAAAGCCACCGTTTTTGCAACTCCTGTTAGCAGTATCAAAAATTACGATTTTGCGGCACAAATCGATTCTGTTAAAACCTGCACAGACTGCCACGATGACCTGCTTAAAGAGGAAACAGTACATGCCCCTGCAAAAAAAGATTGTAAACGATGCCATATTTCTAATGGAACAAAACACCCCCAAGACGACACCACTTTAGTTGGATTTAACTTAAAAAAGGATGTGCCAGACCTTTGCTATGAGTGCCACGACCCCATGAATGTAGAGGAATTTGTACACGACCCTGCTCAAAAAGGTAAATGCCTTACTTGCCACGATGCACATACCTCTCCTAATTTATACCTTGTAAAAGAAAACCCTGTTGCTAAACTTTGCCTGGAATGCCACGACCTTAAAATACCTGAAGGTAATTTTATTCATGGTGCCGTTTCAGATGGAAACTGCCAAGGCTGCCATAACCCACACCAAGCTAATAACGACAGGTTGCTCGCCAATACTAAACTTGATAGGCTGTGTAAAAAATGTCATAAAAGTATTCGTAAAGAACTAAAAAGAGAAAGTGTACACGCCCCTTTTAAAAAGAAAGCATGCTTCGATTGCCACAACCCTCACAGCTCTAAAGAAGCAAATTTATCAGACCTTAAACCTCAGGAATTATGCTTTAGCTGCCACGAAGACACCCATAACACCATTAAAAATGCCAAACTGGTACATCAGGCCGTTAACAAAACCAAAGCATGCCTCAATTGCCACTCGCCTCACGCCTCTGCAGAAAAATTTAATTTATTAGATAAAGAAAAAGAACTATGCCTAAGTTGTCATAATAAAACAATAGCCTCAGATACTGGTAGCATTCAGGCCATAGGTCCACTTTTAAAAGAGGGAAACACCGTGCATAAAGTTATTGATGAGAAAGGGTGTACGGTTTGTCATAAACCGCATACATCCGAAGAACACAGTTTGCTAAACAAAGCTTTTCCTGCCAAAGAATATGTAGAAGCAACAACTGATAATTTTGAGCTTTGCTTTAGTTGCCATGATAAGCAACTTTTTAAAAGCCCTACAACCCAAACAGCCACAAACTTTAGAGATGGAGACCAAAACCTTCATTATGCACATATACAGGGCGAAAAAGGGCGTAATTGCACACTCTGCCACGACCCACATGGCTCTGCTAACAGCTATATGATAAGGGAAAAAACACCGTTCGGAAACTGGCAAATGCCCATAGAATTTAAACTGTTAAAAAACGGAGGTTCTTGTTTAACAGGATGCCATACCGAGCGAAGTTATGAGCGCATTATAAACGATACCTTGCAGTTAAAAATTAGTAGCGATACATTAATTATAAAAGAATAACTCTTAATAAAAAACATGAAACTATCTGTGTTTTTTTACATTTTTTTTCATGGCATTCTGTTTACAGGGTGTTTAAATGGCTATGCGCAGCATTCAAAAAACAACCCTCATAAGTTTAGTACTGCTAATTGGGAGTTTACAGAATGGTGCAACCCCTGCCATATTTATGATTCTGAAAAGGATGTCTCTGCTGGTGAATTTCTACTTTCGTATGAAAGTGATTCCATTATATCTACAGATTCTACTTACCTGTCAGGCATATCGAAATTGTGTTTTACCTGCCATGATGGTACAGTCGCACAATTCAGTCATAGTGCAGACCTTTCTCCATTAAAGTTAGGGGGCGGGGGCAGTATAAAAAACGCCCACCCTGTTTCGGTATTTTATTCCACCAATGGGCAAAGCAGTTTAAAATTATATAATCCACAAACAACTTTATCGGGGTTGGGAGGTACCATAGCAGAAGATATGTTAAAAAATGGCAGAGTAGAATGTACATCATGCCATGATGCACATTTTTCTATGCAAACAACACCATGCAGTTCTTGCCCAACCGTAAGTTCAAATCCACAAACAGACAATAAGCCAAGTTCGTTGCTAATAACCCTTAAAAATGGTGCACTCTGCTTAACTTGCCACAATTTATGAACAAACCACTTAACCTTTATTTTTTACTGGTATTAACAGCTATTACTGCTTTCGCTTCAGGCAAATTGCAGGCACAAGATACGTTGGCATCCAATAATCAGGCAGCAGAAATGTCGTACGTTCGGTGGGTAAGCGAGTTTCCATCTACCCAAAAAGGGCAAACTAAAAAAGGACTGTTTGAGCGCATAGGAAAATTTGTTTTCGGCAAAAAGCCAACGGTACTTATTAAGCCGGTTGCGGTACTGGCCCATAACCCTGAAATGTTTTGGGTTGTAGATCAAAAAAAAGCTTCTTTAGCAACAATTAATCAAAAAAAAGGAAGCACCTTAAAACTTACGACAAAAAACAACGATGCCTATAATGGTTCACTTGTAGCTATATGCGAACTACCCGGTAAGGGTTTATTAATAACTGACTCCCGGCTTAATAAAATATTTTTAGTGCCAACCGATAGTAAGGAGGCAATTATTTTTAACAATTCGCTTAGTTTGCAGCAACCTACAGGCATTGCTTATGCAAAAGAGAAGGATGAAATATGGGTGTTGGAAACCAAGGCACATAGAATTGCTGTGCTAAACTCTAAAGGTGAATTGCTAAAAACAATAGGCAGCAGGGGTAATGCCCCAGGCGAGTTTAATTTTCCTACACATATTTGGATAGACCGCCACGGGCAAGTTTATATTGTAGATTCTATGAATTTTAGGGTACAAATTTATAATAGCGAGGGCCAATGGGTATCAATGTTTGGCCAGGCTGGCGATGGCTCGGGGTATTTTGCCCGACCCAAAGGTATAGCTACCGATTCGTACGGCAATATATATGTGGCAGATGCCTTATTTCATACGGTTCAGATATTTAATAAAGAAGGGCAGTTGCTTTACTTTTTTGGAAATCAGGGGCGTGATAAAGGGCAATTTTGGATGCCATTGGGTATATTTATAGACGATAAGGATTACATTTATGTAACTGACAGTTTTAACTCCAGGGTGCAGGTTTTTCAACTTATAAATAATGGTTAAATGGACAAAATAATAATTTTTACACTCTCCTGCTGGCTGTTATTACCTCCTTATGTTAAGGCACAGTCAATTGTAGAAACATCACATAACCTGTCTGCCCTTTCTTCTGAAACAGGCAGAATTGGGGTAGATTCTGAAATATGTAAATATTGCCATACCCCACACACAGATGCACCCGCATCCCCTTTATGGAGCCAAGGTCGAACAGGCCCTAATTATATATTATACAACAGCTCAACTTTACAAGCCATACCCGGGCAACCCGATGGTTCTTCCATTCTATGCCTTTCTTGCCATGATGGCACCATTGCTCAAGGAAAATTAACAGGTAGCAATACCGATTTAGATTTTAGCACAGGCATTGCTGCAAGAATATCTGAAAGGAGTAATTTAACAACCGACCTTAGCGATGATCATCCTATCTCTTTTTATTACACCCCTACACTGGCCACCACCGATGGTCAATTAAAAGATCCTTCAACTATTTCTATGCCCGTACAATTAGAGAACGGAAAGGTGCAGTGTGTTTCGTGCCATGATCCTCATAAAAACCCTTTTACTAAATATTTGGTGGCATCAAATCAGTTTTCGGATTTGTGTACAAGTTGCCACGATCGATCTTTTTGGCCAAGTTCGAGCCATAGTACCTCGGCAGCAACTTGGAGCGGCTCAGGTTCCGACCCTTGGGAGCATATAGAGTTTCCGTACCAAACAGTTGCAGAAAACGCCTGTGAAAACTGCCACGACCCACATAATTCCAAAGGCAAACCATTCTTATTAAAATCATCATCCGAAGAAAGTAATTGCCTCGATTGCCATAGTGGCGGCAATGTAGCAAATACCGATATACTTACACAAACACTTAAAACATATTCGCATAATGTATTTGGCTATAACCAAATACACAACCCTACAGAAACCGCCATGCCACCTGCACTACATGTTGAATGCCAGGATTGCCACAACCCGCATGCCACCAGTAATATTTCTGCTTTGGCTCCGGCTGCCAATGGTTTTATAATGGGCGTACAAGGTATAGATCAGGGAGGCAATACCGTTACTGCTATAACCAATGAGTATGAACTATGCTATCGTTGCCATACGGATAACCCTGCAAAACCCAACAGCCCTACTGCACGCCAAATAGAGCAGGACAATGTGCGGCTGGAGTTTGATTTGGCTAATCCTTCGTTTCACCCAATAGAGGGAGTCGGAGCAAATAGCAATGTGCCAAGTTTAATAGCACCTCTTACAGAGTCGAGCATTATTTATTGCACCGATTGCCACGCCAGCGATGGGTTTGGTTCGCCCAAAGGGCCACATGGCTCTATTTACCCCAGAATATTAAAATACCGCTATGAAACAGATGATTTAACCCCTGAATCGGCCACTAATTATGAGCTTTGTTATAGTTGCCATAGCCAAGCATCTATTTTAAGCGATGTTTCTTTTAATGGACACAGCAAACATGTTAGAGATGAAAAAACGCCTTGTAATGCATGCCACGATCCGCATGGCGTTAGTGCCACCCAAGGCAATAGTATTAATAACTCGCATTTAATCAATTTCGACCTAAGGATTGTCACCCCTGATAATTCGGGAAGGTTAAGGTATGAAAACACCGGTAATAATACAGGCACATGTTACCTTAACTGCCATGGCAAGCAACATAGCCCACTAGGTTATCAATAATAACATTCCTGCCTCCGCAGGAATGGCGATACTGAGATCTGAGTGTTACCATTAAGTGAGAGAAATGGCTCAATTAAATATGTACGAGAATGCCTGCCGCTAAAATTATTATTAAAAAAATATTGGTTTCAAAATAACTTCCATAAACTGTGATGTGTGTAGTATTAATCGGGTTTAGGTTAATAACAGATGCTTACAAAGCACTTTTGGAGGCTGCTTTTACTCCCCACCGAACCACTGTTTAAAAGTACCAACTTTTTCTCTGCTTACAATTATTTCTTTCTCTGGGGTTATTTCAGTTATAATTTTTAGGCGGCTGTTGTAGTAAACAAGTACTTCTGTAATCGAGTCGATGCAGACAATGTAGGTGCGGTTTACCCGAAAAAATTTCTGTGGATTCAGAAGTGATTCCAACTCTTCCAAGGTATAATCAATAATTAAATTATGCCCTTCGTTGGTGGTTATATAAGCATTTCTGCCTTCGGCATAAAGAAACACAATTTGAGTGGCAAGTATGGAGCGGATATGCCCACCAATCTTAACCATAAACCGGCTTTTATATTCTTTTTTGGTATTTACACCTTGCAGTAAAGCTCTAAAATCTTGCATAGAGCTTTCGGCAGAAACCATAAAGGTTTCGCATATTAATGATAAATTAACCTAATTCACTTTGAAACCTTTCAAAAAAGTGTCTTTTTTATAAGCATAACTAACATTTAACGCCATTTGAAACAATTACTTACAATTGTGCTATTCCTCTTGTTTGGTTTTTCATTAACCGCTCAAAACTTAATAACCGTAACAGGAAAAGTTTTGCAAAAATCTGATTCAGTGCCCATATTTAATGCACATATCTATTTTGAAGGAGAAGCTATTGGTACAACTACTAATGAAAATGGGGAGTTCGTTTTTCATTTTGATGCAATGTTTCGAAATAATTTTATAACCGTTTCTTCGATTGGCTTTGTTTCCGAAAATATATCGACTAAGGATGTTAATAACCACATACTTATTTTTCTTGAAGAAGACCAGTTGATGTTAGCATCTGTTACAGTAACCGCAATTGAACCCATTCAAATTTTAAAGAATGTTGTTAAAAATATTGAAACCAATTATCCTCAGGAAAAATTCAGCAAAGAAATTTATTATAAGGAAGCATTTAAAGTTAATGGAGAGCCTCTTCGTTACCTCGAAATCGTTGCTGATTTAGTTGGTAAAGGGTTTAGCATTAAAAGGCAAAACCCTTATAAGTACGATCTTTTTATCAAAGAAAAAAGACCGGGTTTTAATAATGACAGTACTTATGAAGGAGGAAATGGCATAGGAGTTCTGCATTGGTTGAGTACTACTAAAAGGTATCTTCAAAAAAGTAATTTTAAGAACTATTCTATTGAGCTAGTTGGGTACTCAAATTATAGGAATAATGAGGTATTTAAGCTGCAAATTAAATCAAAAGGGGTTCGTAAGTCGATAACGTATATGTATATTACAATGGATACTTATGCGCTAGTGGCTATTAATCAATGGTACGAAAATGATAACAGAGCGATACCTAAAACTATGTTTTATTTTACAAAATGGTATGAGTATGTGGATTTTGTAAAACTCGCTGATGGGTATTGGTATATAAATACAATTAACGATTTTAGAGAATCGATTAGTGTTGACGGGAATACGACAGAAATAAAAAGGTTAATTAGGTTAACCAATATTAATGAAGATTGGGCGTTTAAAGAAAAGAACAAAATAACAAGAGAAACAGACTTATACAAATACCCTGTCGTCTATAATCCTACCTTTTGGCAAAACTATAATGCTCCTCCAGAAACGGAAGAGGAGAAAAGAGTTAAAGTAGAATTGAGCAGGGAATAGAGGGTTGATGTTGCTACCCAAATACCCACTCCACCAAACTAAAGGCAGCTACAAGCAGTACAAGTACCGAAAGAATATTAAGCCAAATACCGACCCGTACCATTTGGCTAATTTTAATATGGCCACTAGAAAAAACAATGGCATTGGGCGGTGTAGAAATGGGCATCATAAAGGCACAGCTTGCCGCCATTGCTATCGGTATCGAAAGCAATAATGGATTTATGTTGGCGCCTTCGGCAATGGCAATTACAATTGGTATAAAAATGGTGGCCAAGGCTACATTGCTCATCAGCTCTGTCATAAATAGCATTACGGTAATTAAAATAATAAAGATAAGAAACGTAGATAATTGATTTTGAGCAATTACTTGCGCAATAATGTCAACTAAACCAGCGTGTTCCATTGCTTTGGCTAAGGTCATTCCGCCACCGAAAAGGAGTAGGATGCCCCAAGGCAAACGCTCTGTAGCTTTCCAATGTAATAGTTGCTTTTTTTCTTTTATGTTAATAGGAATAACAAACATTGTAACGCCCCCAATCATTGCTGTAACGGTGTCGTTTAACATTGAAAACCCGATAAGGTTGTTTAGAGGAGTTTTAAAAATCCAGAGAAAGGCAGTGAGGCCAAAAATAACAGCCACAATCTTTTCTTCCTTTTTCCATTCCCCAAGCCCCTCAAGCTCATTATTGATGAGTTTTTCGGCATTGCTCATTTTACCTAATTTATTTTTATGCAACACCTGAGTTAATAAAAAATAAGTAATTGCAAGTAGAATTACACTTACAGGTATGCCCACCATCATCCAAGTAGCAAACCCTATTTCGATATGAAGAAGTTCTTCGGCATAGCCCACAAAAACCACATTGGGGGGAGTGCCAATAATGGTGGCCAACCCCCCAATGTTAGCAGCATAGGCAATGCCAAGCATTAATGCTAAGGCAAAATTTATAAAACCTTTTTTATTTAATGAATCGTGCTTAACTAGCTGAATTACCGAGAGCGCAATGGGTAGCATCATAATGGTGGTGGCGGTATTACTAATCCACATACTTAAAAAGGCAGTGGCCATCATAAACCCTAAGATTATACCATTGGCACTGGTGCCTGTTAATTTAATTAAACCTAGTGCAATGCGTTTGTGCAGGCCGTGCTCCTCAAGACCTAAGGCGAGCAAAAAGCCTCCCATAAATAAAAATATGATAGGACTGGCATAAGGAGCCGTGGCTAATTTTAGTGTAAATACACCTAATGCCGGAAAAAGAATAATAGGAAGCAAGGCCGTTGCCGCCATTGGTGCAGCTTCAGAAATCCACCATATTACCATCCAAATAGCTACTGCCAACACTTGCCACGCAGTAGGGTTTAAATAACCTGAGTGTTGAAAGGTTAAGGCGATGGCAAAAAAAATGGGTCCTAAAAAAAGACCTATCAACTTAAACGAAAGTTTCATTGAAGGGGAGTTTTACATCTAAAAATCTAGTGAGCCATTAATCCATTCACCGTCAAGGTCGGCATTATAGCTTTTATAAAAATCTAATGCGGGGGTGTTCCAATCTAGTACTTGCCAAGCCATACCGCTATAACCTTTGTCTTTCCCTTCTTGAATACACGCTTCAAATAGCATTTTGCCTGCTCCTATGCCTCTGGCTCTTTCAGTTATAATTAAATCTTCTAAATAGAGGCGCACCCCTTTCCAAGTGGAATACCTTAAATAATAAATAGCAGTACCAATTATTTTACCTTTGTGCTCGGCCACAAAAAACCAATACACTGGGTTTTTACCAAACCCCTCTTTTTTCATTCTTTCAACTGTATTAACCACTTGTTCAGGGGCTTTTTCAAAGAGTGCAAGTTCTTTAATCAGTTCAAGTATCTCGGGCAAATCTTCTTCCCTTCCTTTTCTTAATGTAATACTCATTTGGCTAAAATAAGAAATAATATATATATCGCTATTCCTGCGAAGGTAGGAATCTACCCTGTGGGGTGTTTAAAATATAAAAACTGTTTAAAATTATAACATCGAGTCCATAATGCTTATAGCTTTTCGATATTTACAGGTTCCTGCCTTCGCAGGAATGACAATCTTTGTTTTGTGCAAGCTCCGTTATTAATAAAGAGACTCTCAACCTTTTCGAGGGTAACGTTGAATGACTAAAGAGCTTTGTTCTAAATTTCTATGTCCACCTGATTTTTGGTAAGGTCTTCCATCGTTTCGCGTTTGCGAATCAATTTGGCTTCGCCATTTATAATTAATACCTCAGCTGGTCTAAACCTGGAGTTATAATTAGACGACATAGAGTAGCCATAAGCCCCCGCATTTTTAATGGCTAAAACATCCCCTACATTTACTTCATGGAGTTGCCTATCCCAGCCAAAAGTATCTGTTTCGCAGATATAGCCCACAATGGTATATACGCGCTTGGTGCCTTCGGTATTAGATATATTAATTATGTCGTGGTAGGCATCGTACATCATAGGGCGAATAAGGTGATTAAGCCCAGAATCTACCCCTGCAAACACCGTGGCAGGGGTGGTTTTAACCACATTTGTTGTGGCTAATAATACGCCAGATTCGCTTACTAAGTACTTACCTGGCTCAAACCATAGCTGTAAATCTTTGCCATACTCTTTGCAAAAGGCATTAAAGGCCTTGCTAATTTTTTTGCCAAGATCGTCCATATCAACCTGCACATCCGATTCGTGGTAAGCCACTTTAAACCCACTGCCAAAATCGATAAACTCAATGGTTTTAAGTTGTTTAGCAACATCAAATAATAGGTCAGCTCCATTTAAAAACACTGCGGCATCCAAAATATCGGAACCTGTATGCATATGTACGCCCACCACATTTATTTTATAGGTATCAATTACGCGTAATAAATGCCTTGTTTGCAATATGGATATTCCAAATTTAGAATCGATATGGCCAGTAGAAATTTTATGATTACCCCCTGCCATTAAGTGAGGGTTTATACGAACACAAACCGGAACAGTTCCTTGGTATTTATTCCCAAATTGTTCTAAGATTGAAATATTATCGATGTTAAGCACTACACCTTTTTCAACGCCTTCCACAATCTCTTCAAAAGAAACCCCGTTGGGCGTGTACATAATTTCTTCTGCCTTAAAACCAGCCATTATGCCTAGTTCTACTTCTTGAATAGAAACGGCATCTAGTCCAGCACCTATGCTGCGCATGTATTTTAAAATGGAGATATTGGTTAATGCCTTGGCGGCATACTTGAGCTTAATATTAGTCTTAGGAAAAGCATTTGTTAATTTAGTATACTGCGATTTTATTGAATCAGCATCATACACATATAAGGGTGTACCAAATTGGGTGGCAACGGTTAGCAAATCAATGCCTTGCATGCTAAATTTCTTATTTTTAAGCTCCATAGAAATAAAATTAATCGGCAAAGATAAGAGGGGTTAAACTAACAAAAAATTAAAACATAGGTGGAATTGGCTTATTATCAAGAATAGTTTCAATTTTATTGCTTACTTCTTCTGTAATTAGCTCCACTTTTTCGTCTGATGCCAAAGTTTCTTCTAGCTGCCAGAGCTTTGAAGCGCCTAACATTACGGTACTCACATTGGGGTTTGATAAACACCAGGCAATAGCTAGTTGAGCTACTGAAATAGCTAACTCCTCTGCCAGTTTAATAAGTTCAGCTGTTTTATTTACATTTTCTTCGGTGAGAACCGTGTCTTTCAGCCATTCGTTTTTTTCAACTGTCAGTCGAGTTGATTCTTTATCGTTAGTATTATACTTGCCCGTAAGCACCCCTGATGCCAAAGGTGACCAAATAGTAGTACCCATACCTATGTTTTTAAATAGTTGAGCATATTCAACTTCCATCTTATCTCGCACAAACATATTATATTGAGGTTGCTCCACCGCAGGGGCAATCAGGTGGTTTTCTTTGGCTACTAGGTGGGCTTCCATAATTTCTTGAGCGCTCCATTCGGAGGTGCCCCAATATAAAATTTTACCTTGCTGAATAAGGTTGTGCATCGTCCACACCACTTCTTCCATAGGCACTTCTTTATCGGGGCGGTGGCAAAAGTAAAGGTCGAGGTATTCGAGCTGCAACCGATTAAGAGCAGCTTCGCAGGCTTCTGTTAAATGTTTACGGCTTAAACCGTGTTGGGTAGGTTTGGGATCAATTCGATCTCCAAAAAAGGCTTTGCTTGAAATAATATAGCTATCTCGAGGCCAATTTTGTTTTTTAAGAATATTCCCCATCACAACTTCTGATCTGCCATGGGCATAGACTTCGGCATTATCAAAAAAATTAACACCTTGGTTATAAGCGTACACCATCATTTTTTCGGCTACCGAATCATCGATTTGAGACCCAAATGTGAGCCATGAACCCAATGATAATTGGCTTATTTGCAAGCCTGATTTTCCTAATCGATTGTATTCCATGAGTGTTTATTTAGTCCCTGTTGAAAAACTCTTAACTATCATATAATCAGGTTAAAAAAATCAGCACATCTTTAAAATTTTGCTAGCCCCCCAAGCACGCTACGCTAACATCTACTTCGTTGGCTTCCTCTCGAAGTCCGCTGGCTAGCTGATGTATTCGATTTGCCATTCCGATACTAATCGGAACGTATCTATTAACCTGAACCCGATTAATCCCACCTTTCACAGAAACCCAATAAAGAATAAGATTTAGGGTTTCAAAACCGAAAAACTAACGGGTTAATTTAAGGGTTTTAAATCCTAAAGGTTGCTTTTTACTGGGTTTTCCTTTGGGATTCATTGAAAATCTCCATCTATTGCGTTGGTTTTCTTCGAATTAATCCACTAGTTCTTCAAAAAACCGCCTTATAGATGGAGTTTTCAATGAACTGTGATGCGTAGTATTAGTCGGGTTCAGGTTGTTACACTTGAGCGTTTTTTAGCAAACCCTGTTTATTAGAATAAAAATAAGAAATACTCAAGAGATAGATTGCAAAAAAAGGTAAAATATTACCTCTTTTCTTTAAAAATGATATTCCCCATCGACACATCTACATCAAACGATAATTGGTTCGGTGCATCTTCGTCATACTCCTGATTTACATACACATTATCACTAATTTCTGTAAATGATTTGGTGAGGTGAACATCGCAAAGCATAGAATCTTTGATTTTAATAATCACAGAGCAGTTATTTTTGGGGATGAGTATCTCTAAGGTGCCAGCACCTACGCTTGCCCTCACTTGGCTAGCAACAAAAGGGGCTTCGGTTAAATCCAATTGCATGCTACCAAACCCAACCTCAGCTTGAATAAATTTAGCACGCGACATATACAATTTACGTACAACCACATTGCCCAAATCCACCTTTACATTAAAGGTATCCATTACCACAGGGTTAGGCATATTAGTTAGGTAGTCAATATTTACATCGGCACTGCCTGTGCGCACATTAAATCGGCTCACTTTAAGGCTCGATAAATCAATAAATGCAGCTCCAACACCAAAAACTAAGTTTAAATCATAAGGGATTTCTTCTGCTAAAAAAACTTTCCACGTATTGTCTTCGGAGCTGGATGTGCTAAATACCTTGCTAGAAATAGATTGGCTAAAAGTTTGCTTGTTTTTATCCTCTAACGAAAGGTTGATTTCGAGGTTGCTACCATAAGTTGATTTATTAAAGGAATGGTTAAACTCATCAATGTCTCTATCAGAATATACGGCAATGGGTTCATTGGATTTTCCTGGGCTTATATAACAAATGCCAGATGACGAGCCGTAATTAAGCGTAACCGATTGATAACGATTATTATGCTCAATTTTAAAATGTTTTTGAACTTGAGCGTTAGCAGTGCCAATCAAACACACGAATCCCAAGAAAGAATAGTATCGCCACATGCTTCTTAGATACGTGCAATTTTGCATAGGGTTTCAATTTTATGGAATAAAAAAGAAATACGGCAAAATAGGCTACTTAATGTATGTTTATTCGATTTTGAGGGTTAATATTTGAAGGAGGGGTTCATTGAAAAGATTCATCGGATAACACAGCTCCATCCGATGAATTATTCAGGCTAAATCAGACGGTAGTCAGATTGATGCCATTATTTTTGATCTGACTATCGTCCGACCCCTTGATTACATTCATCGGGCGATTCGAAGTCACCCGATGAATAGAGGAATTATTGATTAAAAAACTCTTTCATCCGATCGAAAAAGCCCTTGTCATTTTTTCCTGGTTTAGGAATAAAATTTTCGGAATTTCGGAGTGATTCCAGTGTTTGCTTTTCTGCATTGGTTAAGCTTTTAGGCGTCCAAACATTCACGTGAATTAACTGGTCTCCACGGCCATAACCGTTAATATCTTTAATGCCTTTATTTCTTAATCGTAGTATTTTACCGCCTTGGGTTCCAGGTTCAATTTTAATTTTTACCTTGCCATCAATAGTGGGTACTTCTACGGATGTTCCCAGTGCTGCATCAACAAAATTAATGTAGAGGTCATAAACTACATTATACCCATCTCGCTTTAAAAATTCGTGGTCTTTTTCTTCAATTAAAATAAGCAAGTCGCCAGCCGTACCACCGCCAGGGGCTTCATTGCCTTTGCCTCCCATAGAAAGTTGCATGCCATCGCTTACTCCAGCAGGGATATTAAGGGTGATTACCTCTTCTTTCGATTGCAAGCCAGAACTATCAACACCCGGAGGTCGTTGATCAATTATTTGCCCTGAACCCGAACATGTTGGGCAAGTGCTAGCCGACACCATTTGGCCTAGCATCGTATTCATTACTTTTTTTACCTGGCCTTGGCCTTGGCATTGATGGCAGGTTTTAAACGTAACTCCATCGGCCGACATTAAGCGTTTAACCTTAATTTTCTTTTCGGTTCCGTTGGCAATTTCTTCTAAAGTAAGCTTAATTTTTATACGGAGATTAGAGCCTTTTCGCCCCCGTGAGCGACCTCCGCCTCCGCCTCCTCCGCCTCCAAAAAAGCTATCGAATGGGTTGTGCCCTCCAAAAATATCTCCAAAATTTGAGAAGATATCGTCCATATTCATATGCTGCCCTCCACCAAAGCCTGCACCGCCTACGCCTTGATGACCAAACTGATCGTAGCGTTGCCTTTTTTCGGGGTTGTTTAAAACCTCGTAGGCTTCCGCTGCTTCTTTAAACTTCTCTTCGGCTTCTTTATTATCAGGGTTTTTATCGGGGTGAAACTTTAAAGCAATTTTTCGATATGCTTTTTTAAGTTCAGGCCCTGAGGCTGATTTTGAAACACCTAATACTTCGTAATAATCTCTTTTTGCCATTTTATTAGCTACCTGTTACAACTTTGGCAAACCGAATTACCTTTTCACTTAAATAATATCCCTTTTCAATTGTGTCAACAATTTTTCCTTTTAGTTTTTTGCTGGGCGCAGGTATTTGCGTAATGGCTTCGTGTATTTCAGGATCAAATTTGGTTCCTTCAGGCGTTTCCATCACTTTAAGCCCTTGGCTTTGCAATATTTTCTCCAGTTTTTGAGAAATTAAACTAAGCCCCTCGGTTACAGAGGCCTCTTTTTTTGAATCAGCTGATTTTAAGGCTCTTTCAAAATCATCTAACACAGGAATTAACTCCGCAATTATTTTTTCTCCTGCTGTAAGCATTAAGTCTAATTTCTCTTTAGCTGTACGTCTTCTGTAATTATCAAATTCGGAATACAGCCGAAGGTATTTGTCTTTTGCCTCCGCCAAGTCAGCCGTTAGCTTATCTACTTCGCTTATTTCAACTTCTTGCTCAACCTCTTCTGCTACTTCCTGCTCCGTTTGGTTAACAGCCTCTTGTTGCTCCGCAACGTTTTCTGATGTTTTGTCAGCTATAGTTGATTTATTGTCTTTTTTCTTCTTTGTCATCGGTTAATTACTTTCAATTTTATTTAATTCGCTCGGGTTTAGGCTAAATTAAACACAAAAATACCGTTTGCCTTTGAATACAATATGTTTGCCAAAGAAATAAAGTGCCAATATGGCATAAGAAGGGATTAACCGTAAAGGGTGCTAAGGTTTCGCAAAGGACACAAGCAATTAATAGAGATGCTCTTTACCTATGCCAGCTTGCTTAATAATTGCAAAAAAAGTGCCTTTGGGTAAATCTTTACTGCCATGGAAAGGAACTACAATGGTTTTATTTGCGGTAGAATTATAGTAAATATGATGGCTTCCTTTCCTGAATAATTTATTACGCATTCCAATTACCTACCATTCAAGCATACCGACTAAAGTGCGGTACAGGCTTTGCTCGAATTTTGGTACTCAACGTCCGCCAGCCGGACGCCTCTCCCGAAAAAAAAATCGGGACAAGCTTGTTCCAAAATCCTGTGCGAGCACTTGACTATCAGATACTTGAAATGCTCATAACGAAGATTCATGAATTAATCAGGCTTTAAATCTTTTAAAAACAAACCCATTCTTTTCTAAAACCTTTATCAGATTTTTAGCAGATAGGTTCATGCTGTAAGATTAAGCGATGCTCTAAAGTTGAACTGTCATCAGGAATATCTTCTCCTCGAGATTGGAGCTCTTCTATATAGATTTCAATGGCTTCTTGAGCCATTTCAATGGCATGGTCAACATTATTGCCATAGGTGATACATCCAGGAAGCGCAGGAACAGTTACAGTATATTGTCCTTCTGGCTCCTTATTCATCAATATTTTATAAGTTAATTGCATACTGAATTATTTAATACAAATATAGCAGTTATTATGTTTTTTAATTTTCCTGTAAATACTTTTGGCGTTTTCACCAACGTTTCTTCTTGCTCAGAGTCCTCTGCGAGAGACTCTGAGTGGGGTAGGAGTTTCTGCCTGCGAAGTAATAACGTAATTGTGGAAATTGATATTATTTTTGGGTAATAAAAATTGGCACGTGAGGACACGAGCCAAGGAGTAGAAAAACCAATTATTTAATACTTAAAATGAATTAACACCCCAATATTTAACATTAAGTTGGTTTGCAAAGGAATTTCAGTTAACTCATTAATGCCATCGGATATGCTAATTTCCTGATGAGGAATTCCCACAAAAGTTTGCTTTGTTTTCCAAAAAGGTTGTCCTCTTTCTTTAAAATACAGCCCATCTGTGGTAGAAAAAGGCATATTCCAACCTCCTTCTGCAAACAGGCTTAGGCGGTGGTTCATTTCCAGCGATAGCCTAACAGTGGGTTCTACTGCCCATCTACGGGATTCAAACGACATTTGCACCTCTCCACTATCGAACTTTTTGTTATTTATCTCTAATTCATTGGCTACATTATACCTACCAACAACGTACCCATAGCGGTAATTGCCTACATTAACCGAAAAGTTAGCAGTTGCAGGTCTGCCAAAAGCTGTAAATTCTTTATTATACCCAGTTTTAAAAGAGATGGAAGAATAGGTATTACCTGTTAAAGTTCCTTTGGTATCCAAACCAATAAAAAATGAGGGTGAAAAATAATACTCATACGTAAAGCTTAACCCGTAATAAAAAAAAGTTGTACTGGGTACGGTTTCTGTAATTATTGAAGTACCATTGGTATAGTTAATAAGTACATTATCAATGGTTGCCGGCTGGGCAAAAACACCCATTGTAAATTTGAATTTGCTCATTATTTCAAGTAATCTCAGCATTTTGTTTACAGCTTTTTCCTGATTAGCATTTCCAGTTAATGTGGCCTCCAGATTGTATTTGGCAAAGAGCATTTCTGTTTCTTTACTTGGGAGAACAATATTATAATTATTCCAAAATGCAGAATCGTATTTCCCTGTGTTATGAAGAAAAAAATCTGAAAATTGCAGGTTGGAATCATACGAAATTTTTCGATATTCATCTAAAATACGGGTTGTAACATAAGTGTCTTTTACCGTTAAGGTATCCCCATTATAAGCAAATGAAGTATTATAATTCACAAGAAATAACTCCCATCCATTATTGCCTATCTTATAATTTGCCTTGTAATTGAGATAAGTTCGTTTTCTACTATTAAGGTTTTTTAACATATCACCTTCAAAATCAGGAATTTTATAAAAGTATTCACCCTTAACAAAAGCTTTGTTTTTTAACGATATAAATAAATTTCCTTCAATATTTTTCTTTATCGCAGAAAAGTGAACTTTAACCAAGCGGTCGTTTTCAAAACTTACTGTATCTAAAATTGAAAATTCGAATTTTTTTGTATTACCTAATGGCCCAGCCCTGTTCATTACAAAATCAAAACGGTGTGGTATATGTGGCCCAGCCATAAGCAAGGTTTGAAATTTATTTATCAAGCTGTCATTTCTAATAAATCTTCCTTTATTCACTGAAACATCGCCTCTAGCATGTTTGGTTGCATAAGATTTTTTATTTATAGATAAACTAGCTTCGGTAATATAGTATGGGTTATTATTTAATTTTACAACCGACCGAAAAAAGCCTTCGGAGGAACGAGGCTCTAAGGGATAATTATCAGTAATTCTTTCTATTGCTTGCTTAACTAACTGTCTTGCCTCATCCACAGGCGTAATTACCACACTTTCAAGAAATTTAGTAGATTTTTTTAATTTTATAGTGAGCTCATTAAGGTTTTTGGTAGATGATAAGCGAATAAAAGCACTCTCAAAGCCAATAGACGAAATTTTTAATGTGCCATTGGCATATTTATTTGGCAGTGCTAATTTAAAATCGCCAAACTCATTGGTTATTGTGCCAACGCTGGTATTATTAATAACAATATGCGCATAGGGTATGGGCTCTAAGGTTTTTTGGTTTATTACTTTACCGTTAATTTTAATTGTAGGCTGGGTTGCCTGAGCACTTAAAAGCAAAGGAAAAAGAATTAATAAGTTTGTTAAAAAATATTTCATTATAGGGTTTTGGCAACTTGTTGACCAAAACAATAATTAAGCCAATAGTACTAAATTCTATAATATAAAAAAGGTGTTTTATTAATAGCAGACAACAGGTTTGTTAAATTGGCATGTGAGGACACAAGCCAAGGAGTGGTTCTTTGAGTCCTTCTGTCTTGGTGGTTATGTTTTTTCGGCTGAATGAGTTACGATGGAATTATTCATGAATAATGCAGGTTAGGTGCAACGAAGATTAAGAGGGAATTAAATGTGCTTAATTAAACGAATAATATTGCCATTATTACTCGGAATAAAATCTATTTTATCCATTATTTTATGAACCAACATTAAGCCAACCCCTCCTTTTTTCTTTGCTTTAATTATTTCGTCTAATTCTGGCATTTTATGCTTGCTCAAATCATAACCCCGCCCAGTATCTATTACCTCAAAAACAATATTATTGGTTTTTAAATCAACAAATACATCTAGTTTTTTATGGCCATCGCAGGCAGCTGAGTGTATAATTACATTGGCACAAACCTCATCTACTGCAAGAATTAACGCATTTACCTCAATTTCAGAAAGAGGTGTTTCCGCTAAGGAAGAGGCAATAAATTCTCTCACTTCCGCCAAATTTTTTCTATTGCAATATATTTGAATGCTAGTTTTCATTTACAAATACAAGGGCCTCTTCTTTGGTTTCTACTAAGGTCATAAGCTGATCTAGGCCAAGCATCTCAAATACATTTCTTACTTTTTTGCTTAACCCAAAAAGCACAAATTTTTGATTCGTTCCTTTAAATTCTTCGATGTACGACATAAAAACACCAAGCCCTGCCGAAGAAATGTAGTGCAACTCGCTACAATCTACTACTACATTATACTCTTTTTTTGTAAGTTGGTTGTTAAGGCTTTCATCTAAATAAATAGAGGAGCTTGCATCTACATCACCATTAATTACAATAAGTGCTACATTATCTTTAATATACGTTTCTATATCTACCATTTTATTTAAATTTTACAACTACCAGTGAGTAATCGTCCTCTAGTAATTCGTTATCGCAAAAAGCATACACTGCTTCTATTATTTTTTCTTGAATGATGCTGTCATCTTTAGTACTATGTTCTTCAACCAACCGAAGCAGCCTGTCGTAACCAAACTCTTCTTGGTGTTTATTTTGGGCTTCTGTTATGCCATCTGTGTATAATACCAGCACATCTCCAGGTTGGTATGTAATAGATGTTTGCTGAACATGCTCTTTAAAGTTAGCACTACGGATAATGCCAAGCCCCAACCCTTTGTTTTTAAAATAAGAAGCTGTTTTTTCTGAAGCCGAATAATAGATGGAAGGCACATGACCCGCTCGAGCAAACACAATGGTTTTAAAAGTAGTATCTATTACAAAATACGAAATAGTTACAAAAGAGGTTTTATCGAGCCCCAAGCTAATGGCAAGGTTCGATCTTTCCACAAACTCTGTAGGCGAAACATCCATTTGGCTTAAGGCCAAAAATACCCCTTTCATTTGTGCCATATGAAAGGCCGCAGAAGTTCCCTTGCCACTTACATCGGCTATTATTAACGCTGTTTTTGACTCACTAATTTTATAGCTGTCATAATAATCTCCACCCACTTCATCCGCTGCCATCGTAAAGGAGCTAATGTTAAAGTGGTTATTAGATGCTAGCGCAACAGGCAATAATTTAGCCTGAACCTGCTTGGCAATTTTCAATTCCTCTTTATACCGTTCGGTTGCAATGGCTTCGTTTAACATTCTAAAGTTGGCGATTGAAATACCTGCCTGGTTTGTAAACGTTTCTATTATCTCCAACAATTCTTTACTAAACCCATCGCGTACATCTTTTAATAGATAAAGCATGCCTTCTTGTACATCGTTTACCCAAATTGGAAAGTAGGCTACCGATCGATATTCTTCCACTCGAACTTTACCATATACGCCTGTCTTTTTATTTTCGTTCGATTGAATTTTTTGCCTAAAACTTAAGCCGGCTGCAGAAAAATCTGATTTTACAGAATGCACTTTATCTGCCGAAATCTTATCTAAAAATAATTTATCTGTTGATTTTACTTCTATCCATGCTGCCGTTGCTTCTACGGTTCTAACGGCACTTTCGAGTAAAATCTCCAGTACTTGCTCTTCATTTTTTTCGGTTTGAATAGATTGGCTTATTCGTTGAAAATTAACCACCTCTTTTAGTTTTTGTTCAAAAACCGAAGTGGTAGGCAGGTTAAACACAATAACAAGTAATGAAAAAATGGCGTATGACGATGTAAACACAAAGGCAGACCTTATAAACATACTATTGGAGAGGATTGATAAGAATTCGTACGAATTACGGTACGAGGCCAAGTTCATATAAAAATAGATAAGGTATAAAAGTGTTAATAAGAGCAGTAAAATGCTTTTCCATTTTTGCTTAAAGCTTAAAAAAGCCACCCATTTCATATTAACCGAAACGATTAAGCCCATGGCTACTACTATAATTTGAAAATACTCTTTGCCTGGTATGTAGGCAAAATCAAGCAAAATGCTTCCGAAGAGGATGTACTCAAAAATGCTCCACGAGACTAATAACCTTTTGTTTTTTTGATAAAGGATGAGCCTTTTCCATACCACAAAAGTGGCTATTAAAAAGGCGGTTAATAACCCAAGGTTTATTAAAAACAAAAAATCGACCACCAGCACATTTTTTATAAGTTGTGTACCCCCAAAAACTAAGTCTAGCGACCTAATACCTAGAGATACTACGGTGGTTAGCATACCAGTTACAAATATTCTCCACAAAAGCTCAATTAAATTGAGCCTGTCGGCTACTGCTACCCTTGCTTTATAAAAGGTAAAAAGAGCAATTACATAAATTAAAAAAAGAAAGTTGGGTAGCCTGTCGTGAAAACCTGAGTCTATATTGTTTCCAGCACTAAACTGATTGGTTATATCTACTACCGACAAGGACAGCCAAGCCATAATAGATATTCCTAGTGCAATTTGGGCTATTAGTTTTTTAGACAAACGTTAATTGGTTAGTTGCAGGAGCTCCCCACAAAAATCATCCCAAATGTACTAAAAACCTCTTATATAACTAAGGTTCTAGATAAACGCCATTTTAAAGTTCAAGGCACTTCAAGGTCGGCCGATCGTCTCAGGCCAAAAAAATGACACCGATCTGACTACCGTCCGATCTAACCTGATTTTTGACAGAGATCTTACCTACTATAATTAGGTGCTTCTCTCGTTATACTAATATCATGCGGATGGCTTTCGAGCATACCTGCATTGGTAATTTTTACAAATTTAGAATTCTTAAGCTCTTCTAAATCAGGTGAGCCACAATACCCCATGCCAGCTTTAAGCCCACCCACTAGTTGAAAAATTACTTCGGAAGCAGTTCCTTTATAAGGCACTCTGCCTACGATTCCCTCAGGCACAAGCTTTTTCACATCTTCTTCTACATCTTGAAAATAGCGATCTTTAGAGCCATCTTCCATGGCTTCAATCGAGCCCATTCCTCTGTACGATTTATACTTTCTTCCTTCAAAGATGATTACCTCTCCTGGAGCCTCTTCTGTGCCAGCCAACATAGAGCCTACCATTACCGAACTAGCCCCACCAGCCAAAGCTTTTACCACATCGCCCGAAAAACGAATGCCACCATCGGCAATCACCGGTACGTTTCTTCCTTTAAGGGCATTAGCCGCTTCGATAACAGCCGAAAGTTGAGGCATACCCACACCTGCCACTACGCGAGTAGTACAAATGCTGCCAGGGCCAACGCCTACTTTAACGGCATCGGCACCCGCATCAGCCAAAGCTACAGCCGCTTCTGCAGTAGCAATATTGCCTACAATTACATCAATGGATGGAAATACCTTCTTTACTTGTTTGCAGGCTTCAATTACGCCTTTGGAGTGGCCGTGGGCAGTATCGATACTTACCACATCCACTCCCGCTTCCACTAATTTTTTAACACGGGCCATTAAATCGGGGGTAACACCTACTGCGGCTCCTGTTCTTAACCTCCCAAATTCATCTTTGCACGCATTTGGTCTGTCTTGTTTCTTTAAAATATCTTTATAAGTAACCAACCCTGTTAAAACACCTTTTTCGTTTATTATGGGCAGTTTTTCTATTTTATGCTGCATGAGCACTTTTTCTGCTGCGGCCAATTCAACGCCTTCTTTAACGGTAATAATATTTTCTTTGGTCATTACAGCTCCCACTTCCTGCTTCATATCGGTTAAAAATCGAAGGTCTCGGTTGGTAATTATTCCAATTAAAACACCTTCCTTATCTATAATAGGAATGCCTCCAATTTTATTTTCGCGCATTATTTTATTGGCTTCGCCAATAGTGGCCTCTTTAGGTAGTGTTATGGGGTCTAGGATCATTCCGCTTTGCGAGCGTTTTACTTTTCGTACTTGGGCTGCCTGCGCCTCCATCGTCATATTTTTATGAATAAAAGCAATGCCCCCTTCGAGCGCCATCGAAATAGCCATTTCGGCTTCAGAAACAGTATCCATTGCCGCAGAAGCAAAAGGAACATTTAAGGTGATATTTTTACTAAGCTGTGTTTTTGTAGAAACTTCTCTTGGCAAAATTTCGGAGTAGCGAGGTAATAAGAGCACGTCATCGTACGTGAGTGCTTCAAAAAGGAATTTTGTGGAGTCGAGTGACATAGGCAAATAAGGACATTTATTTGCCGCACAAAACTAATGGCTTTTGCCATACTTATCGTATTAAAATTTATAAATATTAAAACTAATTGGTGATGGAAAAAGTTACAAACGCAAGGAATTGCCTCTTATTATGTCAATTAATTTTACCTTTCACAGAAACAGGCTAAAGAGTGAATCTTAGGGTTTCAAAACCGAAAAAACAATGGATCTTAAATTTAAGGATTTTACCCAAAGTTTGCAAAAGGACGCATCATCGACCTCTCTAAATCGGCTGCAAAAAAATTAGATTTTATTAATCAAGGAATTACAAAAGTGACCATTAAAGTGCTAGGCTAAAGGCCATAAGTAGGGGATTAATCACATTTTAATCAGTGTTTTTTAACATTTTAATGAATTCTGTTTTTTTCCTACGTAGTATTTGCATAAATTGTGCTTTATTTTTTAATATTTGCGAACACAATAACAAAAACCTAGAAAAATAAGAAATGGACGAGTACAATCAACCTTACCTTGACTTCCTTGAAATATGGAACGTTTGGATTACAAGGGCATCAATCGTAATTATAGTAGTAGGCATATCAATATCCCTTTATTATTTCTTTAAAAGAGCAACCACCAGCGACCCAAAAGAAAAACATGATTATATAAATGATAATGAAATTAATATGTTTTGGCAGAGCATGTTGATAGTTACCATTGGTATTGGGCTATGGCTAAACGTTTCTTTTCCTGAAACCGTAAAAGAGGCAATGATTTACTTGTTTGTAAGGCTATTTGTAACAGCTAGTTTTACAACCATTTTTGCCCTTATCTTTAATAGCTTAATTAAGGTGTATTATCCTTTCCTTGTTGAAAAGAGACTAAACAAACTTCGTCATAAGCCAAGGGTAAACCCTGAGAATGGCAATAAAATGAAATTGGTTAGTGAGGATGAGGAGGATGAATACCTTACTAATGAGCAAATAGAAGAAGAAGCCATGCATGCAGTAGATTATGATGTGTGGTTAGATGAAGAAACAGGCTACAAAAAAATTGAGAAATACGATGGTTCTTCACTTGCGGTTGAGTGCCCATCTTGTGGATACAGAACACTAAGGGTTGAGAATGAAGAGATTATAAGAACGGCAACTGTTGAACAAGAAGGAGAGTTATTAAATTATTACAAATGCTCTTACTGCGGTCATAGAGAACGAAGAACTGTGATTACCAATAAATTGAGAGAGGCTCCTAAAGTATAATTTTAAAATCATACAATAAAAAAAGCCCTCAAATGAGGGCTTTTTTTATTGTTATAAAATAGCTTTCAAAACTAATCTTCCAGCTTCTACGGTTTCAATTTCTTGAATAGTTAGCATAAGCTTTCCTTTAAATTCTTTCATTTGGCATTTTTTAGGATGCTGCTGTACAAAGGCTAGTACCTTGCCAAAAACAGGTCCAGTATAATAAGCTTCTTTTTCTTGAGGTACAAAATAGCCTTTTAATTTTCCGTTTTTAAGCACCACTTTTTCAAACCCCAGCTTTTCGGCTAGCCAACGTAGCTTAACAGAGGTAAGTAATTCTTTAACAGGCTGCGGCATAAGCCCAAACCGATCCACTACTTCTTTCTCAAACTTATCGAGTGCTTCTTGGTCTTTGGTGCTATCCAGTTGCGTATATAAGCTTAAGCGTTCCGTAATGTTTTTAACGTAATCTTCAGGAATTAATAATTCTAAATCGGATTCGATTACACAATCTTCCACTAGTTCTCTCACGGTTTCGGTTAGTTCTTTTTCAAACAACTCCTTAAACTCAGTCTCTTTTAAATCCTGAATGGCTTCATCCAAAATTTTATGGTACATATCAAATCCTAAATCGGAGATAAATCCGCTCTGTTCAGAACCCAGCAAGTTTCCGGCTCCACGAATATCTAAATCGCGCATAGCCACTTTAAATCCATCTCCTAATTCATTAAACTCCTCCAGTGTGCTTAATCTTTTGCGGGCATCGGTAGAAAGCCCAATAGTTGGTGGAGACAATAAATAGCAAAATGCTTTTTTATTACTTCGGCCAACCCTGCCTCGCATTTGGTGCAAATCGGATAAGCCAAACATGTGGGCGTGATTAATAATGATGGTGTTTGCATTGGGGATATCGAGCCCCGACTCAATAATATTAGTGGAAACCAGCACATCGTACTCGCCCTCGATAAAGCGCATCATATGCTTTTCGAGCTTATGCCCTTCCATTTGGCCATGCGCCACTCCAATGCGGGCATCAGGTACTAATTTTAGTATTATATTACCGATGGCTTCAATATCTTTAATACGATTATGCACAAAAAACACTTGGCCTCCTCTTCGCAATTCAAACGAAATAGCATCACGTATAAATACCTCATTAAACGCATGAATTTCGGTGGTTACAGGTTGCCTGTTTGGGGGAGGAGTAGCAATTATACTTAAATCTCGGGCTCCCATTAAAGAGAAGTGGAGTGTACGAGGAATGGGTGTTGCGGTAAGGGTTAGTGAATCCACATTTATCCGTAGCTCTTTTAACTTCTCCTTCACTTTTACACCAAACTTTTGCTCTTCATCAATTACCATTAAGCCAAGGTCTTTAAACTTTACATCCTTGTTTACAATGCGATGCGTGCCAATTAAAATATCGGTTTCGCCTGAAGCCACACGAGCCAACGTTTTTTTGATGCTTGCAGGAGATTTAAATCGGTTAACGTATTCAATATTAACAGGCAAATTAGCCATTCGCTCGCTAAAGGTGCGGTAATGCTGCATAGCCAAAATAGTAGTTGGCACCAGAATGGCTGCTTGCTTACTATCTGCTACCGCCTTAAAGGCAGCCCGAATAGCTACTTCGGTTTTGCCAAAACCAACATCTCCACATACCAACCTGTCCATTGGGTGGGTAAGTTCCATATCATTTTTTACATCTTGGGTGGCTTTGGCCTGGTCGGGTGTATCTTCGTATAAAAACGAAGACTCCAACTCTGCTTGCATAAAGGTATCGGCAGAAAAAGCAAAACCGGGTACTTTTTTGCGCTTGGCGTAAAGCTTAATCAAATCTCGGGCAATATCGGCTACTTGCTTGCGTGCTTTCTTTTTCTTGGTTTCCCATTCGGGTGAGCCTAACTTATTCATAGAAGGAGGAGTGCCCTCTTGCCCACTGTATTTCGATATTTTATGAATGGAGTGAATGCTGACGTACAAAATGTCATCATCCTTATAAATTAGGCGAACGGCCTCTTGCATTCGGGTGCCTGCTTGCACTTTTTTTAGTCCGGCAAACCGACCAATGCCATAGTCGATGTGGGTAACATAATCACCCGGGTTAAGCGTTCGTAGTTCTTTAAGTGTTAATGCCTTCGATTTTGAATAATTATCTTTGACTTTATACTTATGAAATCGCTCAAATATTTGATGATCGGTATAGCAGGCAATTTGTAGTATTGGATCCACAAACCCAGCTCTTAGCCCGATGGCTAAAGGATGAAACGTTAAATTAGGTTGTCCTTCTTCAAAAATAGTTTGCAAATGATCGTGTTGCTTGGGCGATTCGGCTGCGATTATATTGGTTAAACCTGTATGCTCATTTTTAGCTAAGGTATCTGCCAATAAAACAAAGTCTTTATTAAAAGACTGCTGTGGCTTTGCCTCAAACTCAATTTCTTGGGCACTTACTTTGCTAAACCGATTGCCAAACTCAATAATTGGGAAGTTTTGAATGCTCTTTTTTAATGTGCCTGCGGATTCGAACAAATCGGAAGGTGCTAAAACCACTTTGGTTTGCCCCGCTACTTCTAAAACCTGATCGAAGTTCTCTGTGGCTTTCTCAAAATATGTATCAACTACATCGTAAGTTAAGGCCATATCTTTAAACCATAATTTTGTGTTTTTGGGTACAAAATCAAAAAAGGATTGGCGTTGCTCTAGTACTAGCTTAGTTTGCACATTGGGTATAATGTTAATCGACTTTAAATTGTTTTCGGATAATTGTGTGGCAGGGTCAAAGGTTCTTATACTTTCAATTTCGTTGCCAAAAAACTCAAGCCTATAAGGTAAATCGTGGGCATAGGAGTACACATCTACAATGCCTCCACGAATAGAGAATTGACCAGCCTCATACACAAAATCTGATTTATCAAAATCATACGTAACCAAAAGTTCCTCCAAAAACGCTACATCTACTTGGTCGCCTACCTTGGCTGTAAATGTATTTTCGCGTAATGCTTTTTTATTAATTACACGTTCGGTTAGTGCTTCGGGATAAGTAACAATAAGCTCCCCACTAGCCGCTTTATTATTGATTCGATTTAGTATTTCTGCCCTTTGCAAAATATTCGCATTCTCGGTTTCATCAAATTGATAAGGGCGTTTATAAGAAGTTGGAAAAAACAATACTTCCTTGCTTTGCAAAAGGTTTTGAAGGTCGTTAAAAAAGTAGGCTGCCTCCTCTTTATCGTGCAATACAAATAAATAATTCTGATGATTTAGCCCATAAACAGCAGCAGCCACCACGGCATCTAAACTGCCCACCAAGCCTTTTAGTTTTAATCGAAAGGTATGGTTTGGCTTCATTGCCTCAGCCGCACCTAATACGAGGCTGTTGTTTTTGTAAAGGGTAAGAAAATCGGTAATTTTCATCTGCAAATTTAAAGTTGCAAATGTAAGTAAAACAGGAACTAATATTTTATGCTTCTGGGAGCAAGAATCCTTATTGTCCACCATAATTTCTTTTTTTGCGCAGAAGATTCTTCTTTCCTCGGAATAGGAAGGAAAAAATATGTATGGTTCTATCATCATGAATTAGATTTGTGGGTATAACCTAATAATCTTATGCAAAAAGTGATGTTGTTTTTAGTAGTTCTGGGTTTAGCAAGCTTTAGTTCGGAAACCCTTGTTAAGGTAAAGTTGAATAAGGATGTTACCATATACATTCCTGAAAATTTTACACCAATGACCAAAGAGGATATGGGAATTAGGTATCAATCGTACCGCGTGCCATTAGCCCTCTATACCGACCCAAGCCGGTTGGTAGATTTTGGTGTAAACCGCTCGTTTACGCAGTGGCAAGAAAAAGACCTGGCAATGATGGGCGAGTTTTACGAAGCCAGTTTGCTAGAACTTTATGATAAAGTTAACTTTATTGATAAAGGATTAAAAGAAGTGAACGGGCATCAATTTGTATATTTCGAGTTTAACTCATTAATCTATCCTGATAATAATTACCAAGACACTGTTAGGAAATATACTTATTTAATGTATGGATTATCGGGTGGAACCACCTACCTGTTTAACTTTAGCTGTGATAAGCCGTTGCAAGAAAAATGGCAGGCCACGGCTCAACAAATAATGGGGAAAATTAAACTCAAAAACTAGGGTGGATTATAAATTTGGTTCGGATGAGTATTTTATGAATGAAGCCTTTAAGCAGGCTGAGATAGCTTTTGAACAAAATGAAGTGCCTGTAGGAGCTATTATTGTAAGTAATACTAAAATTATTGCCCGAGCGCATAACCAAACCGAAACCCTTACTGACTCTACAGCCCATGCAGAAATACTAGCCCTCACTTCTGCTTTTGATTATTTTGGTGCTAAATACTTGCCTGATTGCACTTTATATGTAACATTAGAACCTTGTACTATGTGTGCGGGAGCTTTGTATTGGTCGCAAATTGGCAAGGTTGTGATGGGGGCAAGTGATGAGAAGCGAGGGTACTTAAGACTTGTAAGCAAAGATGAGTTGGTGCTTCATCCTAAAACTAAGTTGCTGGAAGGGGTTTTGAAAGAGAGGTGTGGGAGCTTAATAACCCAATTTTTTAAAAAACTCCGGTAATTGGGTTTGGTTTTACGCTGGCTTTTACTCCTCAAGTTGATCTAAAACCCAATTTATCCAACTTAAAATTGCCGAAGATTTTCTTTTATACGTTGATTCAGATGTTACATTATATAACCTAAGCGATTGAGTAGAGATGAGAAGTGCTATCGCTTTAGTGAACCGCTCAACCTAGGTATTAGCAAACTAGACTGAGTAGTTACAAAATCAGTAAATTTGGCGCATTCTGTTTTGCCATACTAAAAAATAACAAGTTGTAATCTATGAATCCCATCAATAAATATATTCTTCTCCTATTTAGTTTTTTATTTTTTGCAGGAAATGTGCAATGCCAAAACATTGCTATAGATAGTTTACAAAATGAGCTGTCAAGGCATGTACTAAAGGACACGACAAGAGTAAATCTATTAAATGCACTGGCTTTTTCTTATTTCAGTAAAGACATGGCTAAAACTCTTGAATATTTGGAAGAAGCGGATGCGATAGCAGAAGTTCTCCAGTTTAAAAAGGGGGAAGCCAGAAGCATCTACATAAGAGGTATAACTGAGGCAATACAAGCGAATTATGACCAAGCACTTGGTTACTATAATGAGGCGTTGCAATTGTATGAAAACATTGATTTCAAAAAGGGGATAGCCAACTGTTACAATGCCATGGGCATAACCCATAAAAATAAAGGGGAACTGAGAAAATCAGTCTCCTACTATAAAAAAGCTATCAGGATAGAAGATGAAATAGGAAGTAATAACCTATCTGCCAGTCTATTGAATTTGGGAACTTCATATGAGGTATTGGGGGATTTTGATAAAGCCATTTCCTATTTAAAAAAAGCACTTTCTATTGCTAAAGCTGACGAAAATGAACAACGGGTTGCTTATAGTTTAAATAATTTGGGTAATGTTTACCAGGGTCAGGGTAATTACCCTCTTGCCCTAGAGCACTATAATAAATCCTTATACATTAATGAAAAGCTTGGGGATAGTTTAGGTATTGCCAATAACCTGCTCAGTATGGGTGCGATTTATAAGATTCAAGAATACTATGATAAGGCAATGAGGTGCTATGAAAAGTCTTTAGAAATCTACAAGCGGATTGATAGCAAAAACGGAATTTCCTTAATATTGAATGGTATAGGAACGATACATGAGGAAAAAGGAGATTACAGTAGTGCTCTCGACAATTATGTTGACGCATTAAGTATAAGTAAACAAATTGGTGCAAAAAGTAGTATTCCATATATTCTAAATAATATTGGTGAGGTTTATTTGGCACTTAAAGATTATAGAACTGCAAATCACTACTTCACGGAGTCGAAGAAAAACGGTTTAGAAATTGAAAGCAAGCAAGCATTATGCGGAGCTTATATTGGACTGGCAAGAACATATACGAACCAAAAAGAGTATAATAGTGCTCTAAGTAATGCGCTAAAAGCAAAGAAAATTTCCAAAAAACACGGTTTTTTGGATTATCAAAAAGAAGCTTCGGAAATTCTTTCCAAGATTTATAAAGCGACAGGCAACTACAAGGATGCACTCGAAAGCCACCAGCAATTCAAAATATTGAACGATAGTCTTTTTAATAAAGAGAATGTAGAAAAGATAACGCAATTAGAATACGAATATAAATACAAACAAGCATTATACTCTGCAAGTATTAGAGAATTAAAATTGACTAAAACAGTAATAGCCACAAATAAAAATTTAGAACAATCACAAAAAAACTTACTTTTAGGTGTAATTGCTTTTTTAATGTTAGCATTAGTTTTAGGAGTAATTATTTTCTTCTTAAAGTTAAGAAACGAAAAATCGAAAACTCAAAATATAGTAATAGAGCAAAAGTTATTACGCTCGCAAATGACGCCACATTTTATATTTAATTCACTTTCTGTATTACAAGGCATGATTTTGAATAAAGAAGATAAAAAGTCGGTTTCTTATTTATCAAAATTTTCAAAATTACTCCGCATCACGTTGGAAAATTCCAGAGACAAAACGGTTTTACTCTCTCAAGAATTAATGGCTATAGAAAACTATCTAACACTTCAAAATTTAGAAAATGAATCGTATCAATATACTGTTCTAGTTGATGATGCGATAGATAGGTCTTTAGTTAAAATTCCGCCAATGCTTATCCAGCCATTTGTTGAGAATGCCATAGAGCATGCTTTTGTAAATCAAAAAGAAAATAGAAAAATTGATATTCACCTTAACTATTTAAACAAAGAATTAATTTGTACCATTACTGATAACGGAATTGGGATTGACTCTCAAAAAGAGAATAAAAAACCAAATAAAAAATCATTATCAACAACGATAACTTCTGAACGGTTAAAAATATTATCTAAGGATTTTAATATGAAAGGTTCGATTATTATTGAAGATAGAAAAAAACATAATGAGCAAGGAACAGTGGTTACTCTAGTAATTCCTTACAAAATACAAGTAGCGTAATGAAAGCATTAATAGTAGAAGATAAAGCATATATTAGAAAAGGCTTGCTTAATTTATTGCAATTAATAGATGTTGATGTAGAAGTAATAGGCGAATGCGAATCTGTAAAAGACGCTGTTGTTGTTGCAAATGCTTGTAAACCAGAACTGGTATTTTTAGATATTAATCTTTTAGATGGTACTGCTTTCGATTTTTTAGAGCAAACAGAAAGCTTAACCTTTAAAGTTATATTTATTACTGCTTATGAAGAATATGCGTTACAAGCCTTAAAAACTGGTGCAGTAGATTATCTTTTAAAACCTGTAGATATAGCCGAACTTCAAATAGCACTACAAAAGGTAGAAAAGTTACCTATTGCCGAACAGAAACAACAAATAAAAACCGTAAAAGAGGTGTGGAACAATGAAGGCACTAAACTAATATTATCTCTACACGATAGTTTTCAAGTTATCGACCTAAACGAACTACTGTTTTGTGAAACGGACAAAGGCTATACTACTTTTTATTGTAGCGATGGTAAAAAGTATATGGTTTCAAAAACGTTAAAGGAGTTTGAAGAGCAACTTTCTAAAGCTAATTTCACACGTCCACATCAATCGTTTATGGTCAACTTAAAATTTATAGATAAATACGACAAGTCTGGTGTTATTCATTTAAAAAACGGAAAGAAGATCCCTGTATCCTTTCGAAAAAAAGAATCTTTTTTAACTACATTTCTACATTGGAATAACAACTAAATTTCAATTCTCAATAAAGGGCACCTCTATTGAATTTTTTTCTTTTTACGGATATTTAATCAAGTATCACGTTTATTTATTCTTGCCCAGCAGAAATAGATTCTCTATTTTCTTACCCACTATTACCATATACTTTTATCATTTCAAAATGAATAAACTTATAAGTATATGGAAAATATTAAATCAAAATTAGGTCAAGGAGGAATCTTACTTGCTGCAATGGGCGTCATGTCTATTGTACTCTCTATTTTTAATTACAACATCAGATTACTTGCTTGGGTAGATCTGTGGGGCAATACCATGGGATGGGTCATTCGAATCCTTTTAATACTCGGAGGGGGGGCTTTATATTTCTTTTTTGGAAGTTATGATGACGAAGAATAAATAGTGCCTCTTTTTTTTAGAGACCCTAAACAGGATAAACTAAAGCCAATAAAAACAAAACAAATGAAAACATTAAAACTTATAGCAATAGTAGCAATGACAACTCTAATGTCTTGCGGAGGGTCAACCAATAAGCAATCAGCTGATGCTGATGGTTTTGGAGCTATAGAAAAGGAAATAAAAAATAAATTCGGTGATAATGCATACTATACAGATTTGGCAATTACCTATAATAAATCTATAGGGAATATAATTACTGTAACGGTTACTGATAACCCCGAATCTTTAAAGATGGGACAATGGGATCAAACACAAAATGCTTGGAAACAAAACTCAGAGATATCTCTTGAAGTGCCTCAAGGTAGCAAAGCAGCAGATTTTATGTTTCAACTAAATGAAAAGATTAACCTCTCAAAATTGGGAGGGTTAGTTGAAAAATCTAGCCTACAATTATCAAGCGAAAAAAACATTGAAAACCCAGCGTTATATATGGCATTTGTGAAATTTCCTAAAAACGGAGATATAGCTAAAGCTGAATATACTGTTATGCTTAAACCAGAAAACGGAGGAACCACTTTTAGTTTTTATTATAAGTTAGATGGAGAACTTATAACAATGGACTATTAAAAATAACTAAGAATTAACTTTTAAATTTATAAACACAGCATTATGAAAAACCCATTAAAATTAACCACCTTATTAGCACTCGTTTTATTAGTATCTACCTTTGGATGTAAAAAAGATGATGAAATCAACGCAAAAAAACAGATAAACGTTGAAGATTTAACGATTGATTTAGATGAAAACCCAACCGATGGGCAAACTATTGGTACCGTACAGACTGATGGAAGTGGGGATTTAAGTTTTAGCATCACCTCTCAAACACCCGCAGGTGCGCTAAGCATAAACCCAAGCACAGGAGAATTAACGGTTGCCAATGCCACTTTATTTGACTTTGAAACAAATCCGGTAATTGCGGCTACTATTTCGGTTGTCGATGGTGTAAATACAGCAACAGTGACTATCAACCTTAATGATGTAGCTGAAATAGGTGTTGAGGATTTAACCATTGATTTTGATGAAAACCCAACCAATGGGCAAGCTGTTGGTACTGTACAGGCTAACGGAAGCGGAGATTTTAGCATCACCTCTCAAACACCCGCAGGTGCGCTAAGCATAAACCCAAGCACAGGAGAATTAACAGTTGCTGATAGTATTTTATTTGACTTTGAAACAAATCCAGTAATTACGGCTACTATTTCAGTTGTTGATGGTATAAACACAGCAACAGTTACTATTAACCTTAATAACGTGCCAGAAATAAGCGATTTAACTGTTGATTTTGATGAAAATCCAACTAATGGACAAGCTGTTGGTACTGTACCGAATGATGGAGGCGGAGCTTTAAGCATTGCATCTCAAACACCCGCAGGAGCGCTAAATATAGACCCAAGTACAGGAGAATTGACTGTTGCCGATGCCACTTTATTTGACTTTGAAACAAATCCAGTAATTACGGCAACTATTTCAATTATTGGTGGTGTAAGCACAGCAACAGTAACAATTGATTTAAATAATATAAATGAGATTGGAGATTTTAACTATGGAGGTGTTATTTTTTGGGTAAACGCAACAAATGATGGAGGTTATGTAGTCTCGATAAGTGACCAAAGTGCTGGACTACAATGGTACAATGGCACATTTACAGTTACAGGTGCTACAGGAACAGCTATTGGCACAGGACAAGTAAACTCCACTGCTATTGTAAACAATCAAGGAGCAGGAACTTATGCAGCGCAATTGTGTAATGATTTATCTTTGAGTGGGTATTCAGATTGGTTTCTACCTAGCAAAGATGAGATGAATGAAGTATATGTAAATAGGGTTGTTATTAATGCTACCATAGTAGAAATTGGAGGGATTATTCTCTCCAATTCTTACTGGACTTCTACTGAATGGAATTTAAATCTCGGATGGTTTCAAAGCTTTTCAAATGGTTTTCAAGGCGGTACTAGCAAGACCAGTACTATTAAAGTTCGTGCTATAAGAGCTTTTTAAATTAAAACTAAAAAGAAGCAGACCGCCTTTTATGAACAAAAGGTGGTTTGTTTACTTTTTAAAACAACACAATTAAATACATGGAAAAAACAATCACAATTAAAAACGAGTACAACTCTTTGGACACACTCCATGAGTATTTAAAAACAGCCTCTTCTTTTGAGTGTTCTAAAGACTATGATATTTGGGAACAAAGAACAGATGCTAATGGACAAATGGAACAATGTATTGTGCTTAAAAAAAGTGGAATGCACGCAGTTAAATTGTTCTTTACAGAAGAAAACACAGTAAGAGTAAACTATATTATTCCTAACAAAATAATGAATGCTTATTTTGGAAAGAGTGTAAAAGCATATAGAAATATACTAGAAATTATTGCTGGAGGAATAAAAAGAATTTTACTTGCTCCTGCTCAGGAAAAAGCATTTGAAGAACTAGAACAAGTGGTTAGAAAAGCGGCTGTATAAGTACGTTTTTATAGTTGAAACATTAGAGACAGAAGAAGACCGTAAGAAAAAAAGATGGAAAGACGCTTATAATCAGTTCATTGCAGAGGATTCGTTTAGCAGTTAATACCCGTCTCAGTGTAAACTAAATATGAATACCATTAAATCACTACCTTTTTTAGCTGTTTTTATCCTTTTCTCTTGTAAAAAAGAAGACAAGGATACAACGTTTAAAATTTATCATTTAAAACCTAATAGGGTATATGAATCAACGGATACCGTAGGGGTGTATGGTTGGTTTTCTAAACGAAGGAGTGATTTTTTTGTGGTAAAAAATTATGATATAAATAACGAACAACACAAAATAAAAATAGATAGCTTTATTGTTAATTATATTAGTAAAGACAGTTTTTTAATAGCCAACAAAAATGTGAATTGGCATTTGACTTTTTTTAAATACGGAGATGGAATTGATGAACATACTACAAATCAAAACGATACAGATTATACCATTCATAATTTATTTTCTTACAAAAAAGAGATAGGGAGCGTTTATTTTGATACCAGAACAGGATATTCAGTCTCTAATTATAATGTTACCCCTGAAAAACTCAATCAAACCAAAAGAGAGATTATATCAAATTATTTTGCAACATTAAATTTGGATTTAGATGTAAGGGAGGCGTTTACAGACCACCTAACTGCCGTTTCTAAAAATCAAGACACCATAAAAGTGCTTGCAAAACTTATTAAGCAAAGAGGCGCAAATAAAGTTCAAACTTCAGATTATTTAGTGCTAAAAACACTTCAAGGGAAAGTAAGTAACGATACTATTAATGTGGCGTATTATAATTACAAAGCACCTGAAAAATTAGAGGGAAACACCATTTTAACATTATTGGAGTTTGACATAGTATTAGGAGTAAAAGATCATTACTATTTTCCAGCATATAATGGAACCCTTGGAAGTAAATCAATAAAACAAAAAGAATAGCGTCCTAACCTGAACTATTCATGAATAGTTCAGGCTAAACGTTTAAAAAAAACAGGGAAGAATTAAGTATCTCAGTTAGTTTTGAGCTGCATATTTCACGGAGTTGGCAACAAGCACAAAAGCAGCATGAAAAAAATACTGGTTTTTACAATTTCCTTATTAATACAAGTGTATTCATTTGGACAGTCAAAATTAATACAGTTATTAGATAAAGGTGACTCGATTGAAAATTTGATTCCTGATAAATGGAAAATGCTATCATCTGTAAATGGAGATTTAAATAAAGATGGAATAAGTGATATTGCCTTTGTTATAGAAAATACAGACTCAAAAAACATTGAACTCAATGAAAGTGGACTTGGCAGAGACACTATTAACCTGAATCCAAGAATTTTAGGAATATATTTTAGAAATCAAAAAGGAAAATTAATCAAAAAATTGCAATCTAATGAATTCATAATATTGCAAGATTCTCCAACAATGGATGAGCCATTTGATGGAGTGAAAATACTTGAAAATGGAGTGTTAAAAATTGATTTCAAATTTTGGTATAGTGCTGGTAGTTGGAGTATGTCATATCACACCTACAAATTTAGATTCCAAAATAATAAATTTGAACTGGTTGCCTATAAGGCTGAAGAAAGTCATAGAGGAACTAACGAGAGTACAGATTATAATATCAATTTTTTAACGGGTAAGATGGGCATAATTAAAACAACATTTGACGAAAATAAAATTAGAAAATACGAAGAAGAAAATAAAGATTTTATACTGAAACAATTAAAATCAATACAATCTTTAAGGAAACCTTTTGAATGGGAGTTTAATGGGATTTATTTATAAAAAGAAAGATAATGAAATGGCAGAAAGACTATTGAAAGAAATAGAAAAAGTCAAGATGAGTTCATTGTCAACAATTCCGATAGCTATCTAAATGAAAAACACAAAGTAAATACAGAGTTAGCATTCATTAAAATGAAATACTATAAACTAATACTAATCTTACTTATTTTTAGTGGTTGTGATGTGTCAACGCTTTCAGATGAAGACACTAAAAACATAAGCAAATTAAAAGTAAATATCCTTATTCAAGATGGTACTAAAGATCAATCTTTAAATCTTATAAAAGTGAATTTAACCGATGGTGAAAAACAAATAATCAATGAAAAAATTAAAATTTTATTAAACGGAAAACCATTAGAATTATTTGTCAGAACTGGGAATTACTACGATAAGACATCTTATTATGCAACAGATGATTTATTACGAAGTGAATCGTACTATTTTGAAATAATTTTACCAGACAGTAGTAACTATCCTTTAGCATATATAAAACCGAATAAAATACCTACAGAATTTAACTTTCCGAAAAACATCTCTATAAATAAAGATTTCATTTTAAAATGGACAAAACTAAATACACCTTTTGAATTTGAATACATTAAAGGCGTAGAATATGAAAGAGAAACAGGACAAGCTGATAATGTTACAAGATCTGGATATGATGGAAAACGTATTGATACCTTAACCTCCAAAGTAGGTGAATATATTATTCCTAAATCATATTTTATAGTTTCTAAACAAAGAACAAAATGGTTAAGAGCAACTCTTTCCAGTAAAGAAGCAGGGCTAATAAATCCAAATTTATTTAAAAATAGTAGTATCACATATAATTATACAATAGAAAAAATAATAGATGTAAAAGAAGAATAAGAGTTACCTGCCAAACCCAAAGTTGGTACAGATAATAAATTTTATAAAAGTATAGGTCTAGCAAAACGACTATGACTTGTGTTTATCACGGAGTTGGTATTCATTTTAGAACGCACTCAAAAACTAAAAACCTGAATTTATAAATCGAGATCTAAATGAACCAAATTAACAGAAAAAGAGAATGAAAAAAACAATTCTTTGGACACTAAACATAAGTACAATAATAATCGGATCGTTTTTTGGAGTAATATGGTTCAATAGGCTTGGGTTGGAATACAACTCAGAAGGCAGGTATTTTGATCAAACGGCTTTAGTTGTATATCAAAAAGAAGGAGTATTGGTATATGGAATATTGACTTTGTTTTTTGCTATAATCGGAATAATAAGTTGGACTATTACAAGAAAATCTAAACAAACATATTTAAAGAGTAAACCTATTAAATGAAAATATTAAAGCAAATTTTGGTCTATTTAACTTGGACAGTAATAGCATTGTTGGTTGGTATTTGCTATGCGCGAATTATTTTAGGATCCAACGAAATAGCTGCGGAGGGTTGGGGGTATTTGGCCCATCTTTTCTATGTTCATGGCCTACTTTATATAGGTCTAATAGTCGGAGCTATAATCGCCCTTTTATTTATTCTTTTGGATGTTTTTTACCTAAAAAAGAAATTAAAAAACAACATAAAATCAACAAGTATTCGGTTTCTTTTTCTTCTCGTCATTACCATTGTAGTAGGAGTAATACATTATATATTAGAAAAAGTTGTTGATGTTATATAGAAAAAATACATTAAAAAGCATTAGAACAGACAAAATAAAAAAAGAATAATAAGGGATGAAACAATTAATTTATATATTGAGTTTTATGATGGTAAATTTTGTTTTTGGTCAAAATCTTGAACCTTTTTATGGAGAAACACTTCGTAGTAAAATAAAGATTATTGAAAACGATTTTATGATAAAAGGTGAAATTATGTATATCAAAATTAACGAAAATTATCTGGAAGTTTCTGTAGAGAGTGAAATTAAACAAGAATTTTGTGCAGAAATAGATTACCCAGAACCAACAAGATTAATGTATACAAAAACTAAAAACAGTTTAATTATTGACAATAGCGTACAGGAAAATAATAATAAATATCAACTTTTATCTCTAACGCTACGAAAAGAAAAAATGTTTGGAAAAGTAAGAGTAGAAAATAAAATTGAAGAATTTGAATTCAAGTAAAATAACAACAACAAGAAATCTAATAAAGAAACGCTACATCAAATGATAAAAAAACTGATTACACCAACTTCACTATTTTTGATTTTATTTCTTTTGGTATTGCAGTCTTGTCAAAATAAAGCAAAACAAACCATAGAAATAGAAAACGACTCAAAATCAGAGTTAATTGAATCAAATGCTATCCCAAATGAATTTAAAAGTTTAATAAGACCAAACGAAAAAATTAAACTCGGAAAAACCTATACCGATACCGTAAAATATATAAATTTTAATACTGAAACAGATGAGTGGTTCCTTCTTGTAGAGAAAAACAAAAACACTATTGCATTGATTTACAATAATGAATCAATGCCCAAGTTCGTTAAAGGAGACGAGATAGCAATCAATTGGAAAATGGATAGCATAAGATATGCAGGAGACGATGAGTTTTTAGATTTTACAGCGTTTTTAGTTTCAGTTAAAAAAATAAAATCGTTTGCACTGACGGATAAAAAAGTAAAGGTTTTATGGAGAGAAAACCAATATAATGAAGCTTTAGAAACCGAAGTCAACACGATTATTCTTAATGAAAATTATATTAAAAATATATCTGAACCAGAAAAAGCGGCCTTAGCTTATGTAGCAACTTTTATTGGAAATGAATGTGAATGGGACGGTAATGTAAATGATGATAGAAGCAATCTCAAATGTAAGATATTAACAAGTTTAAATTTAGGATATCAATGTTCTGATACACATAAATTCTTTTTGAGAATATGGTTTAAAAGGGATGCTAAATCACTTAAAAATTTAGAAATATGTAGGGGACGCCACAGTGGAGCCACAATACAAACAACATTCGATGAGATTTCAATAATTACAAATGCACAAGATCAAACAATCCTGATAAATTATAAAGTTAAAGGATTTAATATGCGAGAGGGTACTGTATGGAATTACACCAAAATTGACAAGTTCCAATATAATGCTGGCACTATAATTTTAATTGATTCAGAAAAGATAGAAAACGATAATTCATCAAATTCTATTGACAAAAAGAATAACTCTTTTGTAATAAGCTGTGGTTCGGGTTGTGCAATGACGTATTCAGAAAATAAGGTTGTTGCAAATGCTGAATCTTATAAAGTAACTTTTAAAGTTGAAATGTTTGTCAGCGAAGTTCTAAAAGAGGAATACTATGAAACATACATTTTTAATTGTGAGACTTCAAATGAAGAGCAGCAGATAACATTGCAAGATAATCCTGACTTTAACATAGAAAATCAACATCCTGATATTCAAGAGAAACTGACCATATTTGCCAATGAATTATGTGAGAAAACGGTAAAATGAATTGATTAGAATCGTATAAATGACATTTAGAAAATGGTATAATCAGTAGTAGATCAAGAGATATAGTAAAGTTACATTCCGAATTTATTATAAAGTAAAAGTTGGTAACAAATCATAAATAATAAGGGTTACCTACCAAACCCAAAGTTGGTACAGATAATGAATTTCGTAAAATATATAACGTAGTAGTTATACCAATTTAATTTCAAAAGGCGTGATAAATAAATTGGAATATATTTTTCTTTTTAAAGGCAAAAAATCTTTTCATAGCCGTAGTTATGGAAATATTATTTAACGAATAAAAAGGGAAATAGAAACGATTTATATTGCGTGTTTTGAAATTAAATTGGTATTATAACAAAAATGACTATGAGCTGTGTTTATTACGGAGTTGGCAAACATTTGAACAAAACGACCAGAATGAAAGTAAACCAAATATTAACAATGAAACTATTTCTACTTTTTCTGATATGTTTGACTAATTGTAATGCTGTTTATTCTCAAAAAACATTACACCCATTATCATTTAAAGCAAATCAAGGCAACTATAATGATTCTTACGGAGAATATTATTATCATATCGAAAAAGAAGAAAACAAATATAAATTAACAACTCAAAAAGGAGAGTATATTTTTCAAGAAGCATTTGATACCATTGTAAAAAATGCCCACTTCATTAAAACATTAAGAGATAACACTATATCTATTTACAGAATTGATAACCTAGAAAGGATAGAAATTCCCAATACAAAACAAGTATATTTTGCTAGAAATGGCCTAGAAGTATTAACTAATGAAGGTGCTCAATATTTTGATAATTCAATTACAAAAGTTGATAATTTCCCTAAACTAGACCTTTTCACTTGCGGAACAGTATATTCCAAGCGTTATAAATTAAAATATAACGAAAAAACAAAGATGCATAGTATTGAATTATCCGAAGGTCATTTCGGTGGAATGCGAAGTGAAACTGTTTTAGAATTTATTGGTCTTCCAGATAATATAGAAACTTTAACCTTTTTAAATGGAAAAAAATATATTTCTAAAAGTGTTAATAATACATATAACCCTTATCCAAATCTTATTAAAATTGTAAAAGAAGGGAAAAGTGGCATTTACTCATATCATCTTGATAAAGCAAGATTTCCTGTAAAAGAAAAAATCAAAGCAAAAGAAAAGTATGCCTACGATATTGATGCAGTAACTGGCAACACTATTTTTATACAAATACCAATACCAGTTGAGCCAATTTCATTTATTAAAAAAGGAAGTGTTAAACTTCAAGAAATATTATCTATAAACTACAATCAAATTCAACAAAACGAATATAATGGATTGATATATCTATACAAAAATAATCAAGTCGGTATTTATCCTAATCATATAAGTACAAATTTTATTTTATTTAAGAAAAAAACGACTTCATTCTATGAAATTATAAAAAATAATAAAAAAGGTTGGCTAGATATTAAAAACTTTGAAGAATATTACTTCTAGGGAGAAAACGTTTGCTAACAAAGAAGTATAAAAATAATAAGGGTTACCTACCAAACCCAAAGTTGGTACATATTAATAAATTGTATAAAGTATAGAACGTAGATTAATTATGACTAAAGTAATTATGAGTTACGTTTATCACGGAGTTGTAAATCATTAAAAAATGAAACCTATTAGACTAGTTTTGTTCTTAATCTCACTAAATATTCTTGCTTGTTCTGAATCTAACACAAAAGATTCTAACAAAGTCAATGATGATAGGAAAACCAAAATAAATCTTAAGTCGGACATTGTATTTCTTAATCAAAATATTGATTTCTCAAGTGTAGTTCTAACAATTGAGCGTGGAGCATTTCATTATGATAAATTTATACTGAAAGACACTTTAATAACCTTTTATCCATCCTCAGAAAGTTTGACTGGAGGAAATGACAACTACACCCAAATTTCTGAACAAATAATTAGTAAACAAACAAGAAATAAATTTGTGAGAAAAATTATTGAAGATGGCTTTTTTAAATTAAAGAATTCTTATTCAAGCAATAGAAGTTGCAATAGTAATTTAACTGTTACTTTTAAATTGAATGACCAATCAAGAAAAATAGTTTCTGAAGATTTTGAAACAGAATGCCCAGAACTTTTAATATATATAGAACAAGAAATAATTAGAATGCATAATAAAAATTTAAAACGGATTTCATTACCTGGTTAAAAACGATTTACAACTTAGGATGGCTATAGTTAATACGGTTTTTGGTGCTTAACCCAAAGTTAGTACAGATTAATAAAAAAAATATAACGTAGTAGTTATAACAAAACGACTATGAGTTGTGTTTGTCACGGAGTTGGCAGTAATTAAACCAAATTACAATGAAGAAGATAATTTATTTATGCCTTTTATTAGTAAACCCAATTGTAAATGAAGTAAATGCACAAGAAGACAAATCAGAACTTATAATTGAGGAAACTTGGCTATTACGGTTTAAACTGTGCCACCTATATCGGTTTTACAGTGCCAGTGATTTCGGTTCAAACCGTGCCACTTAGTTGAGCAAAAGCTAACGGCAACGGCTCAAACCGTGCCACTTTGAAAGATCAAGCAAAGCTGCTATATCGCATAAAAAAACGATATGGCCAATACACTTGATCCAATGGACTTACAACAAATTATTACCCTACAATTAGACGGGCTTAGCAATCGAAAGATTGCCCAAAGCCTTAGTATTCTCGCAATACTATTAATGGCTATAGTAGGCTTTTCAAGGCCTGTGATTATGAGCTTAAAGAGTTGCTTGTGGACTTGGTGGACAAATAGAAATAAATATAACAACGAAAAATGAATAAATAACTTTAATAAATTCTCAAAAATCTGAACTAACAAAAGAAAATATTGAAATCACAGAAAACTAACTACCGCCAACAAAGATGTGCAAAACTGTTGTCTGTAATTTGAATAGAACACCTAAAAAACAACATCGAAATGAAATTAAAGCGACTGACATTATTTTTTGGAATGGTAGCAATATTATTCGGGATATCAACTGCTTTTTATTATGTGGAATCAAAAAATAGAGATGAAGTAATTGCTGACAGAGAATTGACTATAACGAATTACATAAAAGTTATAAATGCTATTGGTAAAAGCGGAGGAATTTCTATTGACAAACTTAAAAATGAACTCAAGGTAGAATTTGAGATTGAAAAAATAGGAGATGCTGACTATAGTAAAGAATACTATTATATTCTTTATCCAAAACAATATGATGTGAATCATATGGAGATATTGGGATTTATGGGGCTAGAATTAATTCTTGATGAACAAAAAAAGTTTAAGACTGTAAATATGTATAAGCCATAAATAAAAACAAACTTAAGTTCAAGTAGTAAATGCAACTTTCAGATTTAAGGAAAGAATAGTGCTACAGTGAAAAAAGAGAGGGTACCCTCTCTTTTTTCACTGTAGCACTTGTAAATTCACTTCCTTAAATCTCCAAAAATAAAGTTGTGAATGACACATGTTACTACCGAGCAAAGATACACTATTTGGCGTATGCACGACCAAGGGTTTAGTCAGGTTAAAATTGGACAGGCTATAGAAAAAGACAAGTCTGTTATCTGCCGAGAATTAAAGCGCAATTGTGATGGAAGAAACGGAGAATACAGGTATGAATTAGCCGTCAAAAAGCATGCGAACCGTCAAAAGGAAAAAAGAAAGCATATCCGCTTTTCTGATACTATCGAGGAGAGTGTCGAACTTTTATTACGGGACGATTATAGTCCAGAGCAAGTGGTTGGTGTTTTGAAAAAAGAAAACAAGCCATGTGTATCTAGTGCCTGTCCGAAAACTTAAAAAGCCTTTCTATTTGTCTGATTTACTTGATTATGCACTCAAATTTAAATTGGGTTTAGTTTCAAAAGAGGCCGTAAATGGTTAAATTTAGACCGTAGT
>Ga0256839_1000447_pt1 | contig 53613 bp, 47 predicted proteins | sample 354166metaG_FD_185968 | JGI IMG/M metagenome (GOLD analysis project Ga0256839, IMG submission 185968) | Hydrothermal vent microbial communities from Mid Atlantic Ridge, Atlantic Ocean - 354-166 | ecosystem: Environmental > Aquatic > Marine > Hydrothermal vents | place: Atlantic Ocean: Mid... | reverse complement strand
AAGGATAAAAATAAGGTGCGGGGCAATCTCCTGCGATTTAATTTTACACATCTTTCCGGCACGGTGTATACAAGCGTGACCCATGGTAAAAACGTTCATTCTTTCCTCTCATTGCAATGTGTAATTTTAAGGCATGTACCGCGACATCAGGCTTGTGATTGAGCACATAGAAAAACGCAACAGGAACTATCGTATATTTTGGGCCATTCTTCTCTTTCTCACCGGGCTTATCCTTTCGGGATATCCCCTGCTCCATCGCATTGAAGCGCCAGTCTTCTGGTTGTGGAGCGGTTTTGTATTTATGCTCACGGCTTTGCTGCTTGCCTTGTATGCATTTCGATTTTTTCCTTTTCGCCAGCCGGGCATTGGCGAATTGCTCACACCCGGCCGTGAGCCGGTCGTGTGGATTTATCCCTACATCATGGAGACCATGCCTTTCGGCATCAAGCTATTTGACAGCACCCGCCTTTATTTTCACCTGCTCAACGGGAAGAACCTGCAACTCTACTGCCGGAGCCGCGAAGCAACGCAACTGATGGAAGAATTGCGCATTTATTTTCCCCTTGCCTGCTTCGGTTATTCCCAGGAAAAAGAATTTATGTATGAATACGATCCGTCTATGCTGCTCCGCAAGGGATCAGAGCAGGAATGAGTCACTGGCGAAGTAGGCATCGGCTTCTTTCCTGAGCAGTTGTGTCTGCTCCGCAAGCTCTTTTTCGCTGAGCCTGAAGCGCTCAAAAGTATCCAGGTCATTTTCCCTCTGCTGAATGGCCCGGTACCAGGCGCCCGGATCGCTTAAGTCACCGATTTTTCGAGGTACGACATGCATGTGCAAATGCGCCTGCGACTGACCGGCCTCCTCTCCTTCCTGGATGGCCCAGTCAAATGCTTTTGTATCGAATACCCGCATTAACAGTTCCGCCAGCTTGCGGCTCAGAATCATAAACTCCGCCAGCCCGGCCTCATTCAGTTCAAAGAGGCTTTCGCAATGCGACTTGGGAATGATCAGACAATGGCCGGGCAAAATGGGTGAAATATTATAAATCACGGCAAAATTCAAGGACTCAAGCACATAGTCCTTTTTGTTTTTCTGGCAAAAAGGACAATCAGACTTTTTACGGATTTCCTGCATATGGCCGGTTTATAAAAGCGGGTCCGTTTCGAATTTAACTCAAATTTCAAACTCGGAGCACCTGTTCAGCCTTGCGCTGAGCAGATCATTCAGGAGATAAAACCCGTTCCGTAGAGGTTGATAAGTGTAAAAAAGCTAAGGTAAATAATGAAAAGCAGAGGAGCGACCTTATTTGTTTTTCTGAAATGTGAAAGGTAAAAAAAGAGCATGGTGAAGAATGCAAGAAGAAAGCAGGTCAAATAGACCGGCAGCAAATTTTGATTTTGCTCCCATTTCCACCAATTCAGGGTTTCGGCAGCCGGCTCAAGTACCATATCCATCAAGAGGATTAAGATTGCAGCCGCCACGGCTTTAAGAATTTTTGGAAGCGGAAGGCGTGCCGAAATGATGCCCGCACTGTAAAAGATCATCAGCCAGAGCAAAGGCAGAATCAACGGCACATTGAAGAAGGAAAGGCCAAGCGATGCGCTGTAGTCGGTCGCTCCCATCGGGAAAGCCGTAAAACGGTTGAGAATCAAAAGGGACAGGAGAATGAAATAAGTGCTGACGAAGAAAATCCGGAAAGGTCTTTTGAACTTGTGTTGAAACCAAAAGAGAATGATGGCGCTGAAAAGCAGGTGAAAGGGACTCATGGCAATAAAAAGCTCGCTGCTTTTTTCGTAGGCAAGGCCCGCAAACCCAAGGGCGCAGGAAAGAATCAGTGCAGCCGATGCCAACCATCGGGATCGTGTGTCAGGCATTTCTTCGTTTTAAATGATATCCGCATGATTGCGCAAGGCCCGGCTTTAAATGGCCCGGTCGGGATCCCATGCCTCCAGCAGGTCGGCAAATCTTCTGATAAAGCTGCCGCCCATGGCTCCGTCCACCAGACGGTGATCATAGCTCATGCTGATCATCATATAGTGCCTTACGGCTATCATATCGCCTTCCCGGGTTTCGACAATGCCCGGCTTCTTTTTGATAGCACCCGTAGCCAGGATGGCCACCTGCGGCTGATTGATGATGGGGGTCCCGGCCAGGTTGCCGAAGGTGCCCACATTGGTGAGCGTAAATGTGCCGTCCCGGATTTCATCGGGTTTCAGTTTGTTTTCACGTGCTCTGCGGGCCAGGTCGTTTACCTGCTTGGCCAGACCCAGAAGATTGAAGCGGTCGGCCTGCTTGATGACCGGGACGATAAGGTTTCCGCTCGGAAGAGCGGCCGCCATTCCGATATTGATATATTTCTTTACGATGATTTTATATCCGTCAATAGAGGCATTGACATAGGGAAACTCTTTGAGTACTTTGGCAAGCAGCTCGATAAAAATGGGCGTAAAAGTGAGTTTTTCTCCTTCCCTTTTCAGAAAATCGTTTTTCACCTTGTTGCGCCAGTGCACGAGGTTGGTCACATCGGCTTCGACAAAAGAAGTGACATGAGCCGAAGTATGCTTTGATTGCAGCATGTGGTCGGCAATCATCCTGCGCATGCGGTCCATTTCTATGATTTCCACTTCCCCGCTGCTGCTTGCAGCCGGAGCTGCCGTTTTTTCAGGTGCCGGAGCTGCCGGGGCTTGTGTCACCGGGCTAGCTGCCGGAGCTGCCTGCGGAGCCTGGCGAGCTTTCAGGTAACTCAGAATGTCTTTTTTCGTCACTCTTCCCGCTCTTCCGCTGCCGGGCACTTTCTCAAGCTCCTGCATGCTGATGCCTTCCTGCCGCGCAATATTCATTACAAGGGGAGAATAAAAACGTTCTTTCTGATGCCGGCCGTTGCTTCCCTTGCCCGTCTGCAGTCCCGGCTCATCCACTCCGGCCATCACCGGCCGGGCTTCGCTTTGAACTTCGTTTTGCCTTAGCTCTTCCACCGGAGGAGCCGGAGCTGTTTCCACAGCTTCCGCACCCTCTTCACCGGCAACCTCAATGCGGGCGATCGGCTTGCCCACTTCCACCACATCGTTTACCTCATAGAGTATTTTTTTCAGCGTGCCCGTGTAGGGCGAGGGTACCTCAGAGTCGACTTTGTCGGTGGCGATCTCCAATACGGGTTCATCTTCCTCTACCGGATCACCTTCTTTCTTGAGCCAGTTGAGAATGGTGGCTTCCATTATGCTTTCGCCCATTTTGGGCATGATCAGATCCTTTTCTGCCATGGTGTAAGATTTCTGTTGATGCCCCAAATTTAACCCTTTTGCCTATCGCGGGCAAAGATGCGGAGAAGACTTTTCCGTCCAAAAAGGGAAATCACCGCCCCTCCTCATTGCGTTGGATGCTTCTGCGGAGCAGATGCAGGGTCAGGTTGGATGTCAACTGAATGATCTCACGCCTGCCTCCTCCGAGGTGCAAAAGTTTTGTCTGCACTCCGTCAGGCGAAGCGATGGCCGTCCAGACGGTTCCCACTGGTTTTTCGGGGCTTCCGCCTTCGGGGCCTGCTATGCCCGACACGGCAAGGGCATATTCCGTTGCCATCCGTTTGCGTACTCCTTCGGCCATCTCTTTTACGGTTTGCTCGCTCACGGCCCCGTATGCTTCGAGCGTTTCGGACCGCACTCCGAGCATCTTCTCTTTTACCCGGTTGGAATAGGCCACCACGCTTCCCTCGAAATAATGTGACGCACCCGGTATGGCCGTGATGTCTGCGGCAATCTTTCCACCGGTGCAACTTTCGGCAGTGGAAAGGCGTGCCTTATTTTCCAGCAACATTTGCCCGACCGCCTTGCTGATGCTCATTTTCTCGTCCGTCCCGCTGTAATAAACGATATCGGGCAAAAGGGGCATCAATTCCCTGCCGAGCTTTTCCAGCATTGGGTCCAGTTTCTCGCCATTCCTGCCACGGGCGGTCAGCCGCAATTTGACCATCCCGAGCGATGGCAAGTAGGCCAGATTTACGTTTTCGGGCAAGCACTCTTCAAAATCCCGAAGCCGCGATGCAATATCCGACTCGCCCATGCCGGCCGTCATTACAAAATAGTGCCGGATGGTCGGGAGTTTCCACAATTTTTGCAACCGGGGAGCAAGTTCATCCCGGAAGATCGCCTGCATCTCATGCGGAACTCCCGGCAGTGAAGCAAATACCTTCCCGTTTTCATGAAAGAACATTCCGGGAGCCGTACCGAGAGGATTGGGCAGGGCTTCGCAATTCTCCGGCAAATCGGCCTGGGCAAGGTTAACGGCTGCCGCTTCCCGATTCCATCGCCTGAAAAGCGCTTTTACCTGTTCTTCTATTTCCTTGTTTCGCTTCAGGTCTGCGCCAAAGTATTCGGCCAGGGTCTTTTTGGTAATGTCGTCATTGGTAGGACCCAGTCCTCCCGTCATGAGAATAAGCTCATGCCCCGAAGAAGCTCTTTTCAAGGCGTCCAGAATGGCTTCCCTGCGATCGGGTACCGTCAGTATTTCAGTTACCTCAATCCCCATCGCATTCAGATGTGTTCCAAGCCAGGCACTGTTGGTATCCACTGTTTGCCCATACAATATTTCGTCTCCGATGGTAATTATTTCTGCTTTCATGGCTATTTTGGACTCTTATTTGTAAAGCTAGAACGAATCTCTTATTAATTTTTCTCCTCCGTTAAAAAAACACCATACAAATGACAAAGCGAAGCATTCACACACTGACACTCATTCTTTTTCTTTTTCTCGTCTCGTCCTGCGAGTTAGAGGAGCTTATCAGCGGAACGACCGGCACGGGAATATCGCAGCAGGAGGCCGCTTCGGGCCTCAAAGATGCACTTATAAAAGGCATATCGAAAGGGAGCGAGATGCTCTCGAAAAGCGATGGATTTTATGGCAATCCTAAGGTGCGCATTCCGCTGCCTTCCGAACTTGACAAGGTAACTTCCACCTTACGCTCCGTAGGGCTGGGCAGCCTTGTTGACCGGGCGGAGCTGAGCATCAATCGCGCAGCCGAAGATGCAGCATCAAAAGCCAAACCGATATTCCTCCAGGCCATCAGGGAGATGAGTTTCGGTGATGCCATGAAAATCCTCTTCGGTGAAGACACTGCTGCCACCCATTATCTCCGGAGCAAAACGTATGACAAACTTTACAATGAGTTCAAGCCCGTCATCAGCAAGTCGCTGGAAAAGGTGGATGCCACGCGGTACTGGAACGAGATGATATCGGAATACAACAAGATACCGCTGGTAAAGGACGTGAACCCCGACTTGGTGGACTATGTCAACAGACGCGCCCTTGACGGTGTCTTCAAAATGGTGGCCGATGAAGAAAAATCCATACGTGAAAATCCCCTGGAACGCACTACGGCCCTCATGAAAAAAGTATTTGACTATTACGACCGGAACAAATAGAAAGAAATCCCGCTTTTTCTCAATCGAGCGGTTTAACAAGTTTCCCGAACATAAACCCCGATACTCAGAATGAAAAAAAGCATTTTATTAAACTTGGGACTTTTGACTATCCGTGTGGGCATCGGATTGTCATTTGCTTTCAACCACGGCTATTCAAAAATCAGCGGAGGCCCCGAGACCTGGGAGAAACTGGGTGCCAATATTGCCTATGCCGGCCTGGACTTCGCCTATGTTTTCTGGGGTTTTATGGCGGCTTTTGCCGAATTTGGCGGTGGGCTTCTTATTGCGCTCGGCTTACTGACACGGCCCGCAGCGCTGTTGATAGCCTGCACCATGGTGGTGGCCATTCTCATGCATACGGCACAAGGTCAATCCTATTGGCATGCCTTGGAAATGTTGAGTGTGGCCGCAGGCCTGGCCCTGACCGGAGCCGGCAAATACAGCCTGGACGCACATATCCGGCTGAGACGCTGAGGGATTTGCTTATTGAAACTGCGGGAAATTGGCATAAGGGTCACTCTGCTTCCTCAGCCTCAGGTCTTTAAGGAGACTGCTGCGTGCCTGTATGGTGAAAGTATAGCGTTTGGCAAAACCGGTGGGTATCCAGTTGAAGGACATAAACCAGCAGTGCAAATCCCGTGAAATATCAATGGTAAGGCCGGCAATATCTCGCCTGGCAATGTCGTATCGCAGATCAAGACGCATCTGCCAACTGGACGTGGGGTCCATTGAAAGCCGTATGCCTGCCCCCTGTGTGACAAGGAGTGTGTCAGCATTGCCGGGCATGCCTTTGTCCAGATTCAGGTTGTAGCTCAGGTTAACATTGAAAGGAAAACCCAGTGCCTCCATGTCTTTTTGCGTCCAGCTTGTATTTATCGTCAGGTTGGCACTTTCAAATCGCAACGGCAGGCCCTTTTCATTGAAATAAAAGCGATTCACCCGCAGTCCCAGCTCATTCAGCGCATAAGGGTCCAAACGGGCATTGTAGTTGATCCGTAGCTTGCGCTTGAAGAGGTTGGTATAACCGCTCATGCTGATCAGGCCCCATTGAAGGGTATCGGCTACAAAATTGTAATTGCCCGTGATATTCAAATTGTCAATCAAAGTTACCTTTTTGGTTCCCGAGAGGGTATCCGTGGGATCGGCCAGTTTCATCTCCACGTTGTTGAGCAATGAAAAGTTGACCCCTCCGAATTCGCGTGTGGGAGGGCTGCCGTACAAGGATGGATAGGTTTTAAAGGTCTGTTCATCGCCTTCGGGGTTGACGGGGATCATATCATAATATCCAAAGCGCGGCTCGGCAAAGTTGGGATTGTAGCTAAGCGAGATGGAGGGAGTCAGTTTATGTCGTATGGCGCGTATTTTTCGCCCCGGGAAACGCAAGAAACCGTAAAGATTGGTCTGAACAGACAGGGCTGTGCTGTAATACCGTACCGCCTTAAACCCTCTGGAAGTATCTACCTGCACATACCTTATGCTGGAATCCTCAAGCACCACAGGATCATATCTGTAGTTGTAACTTCGCATATACCAATCTTCGTTGTATCGAATGCTGGGAGCCAGGTTGAAGTATTTCAGCACTTTGAAGTTGGCAGTTACCGGGACTTTCTGGCTTACACCGAATTGCATCTGCTCCAGGGTATTGCGGCTGAAAAATGTGGAATCGGGCAGACGAACCGAGTTCTGCGAATTCAGTCTCCAGGAAAAGTTAATTTTCTCATACCATTTCTTGCCTCCAATGGCATTTTTTCGTTCGAACGGAAATATCGTCTGCGTACCGATAAATAATTCCGGCAGTGTAAGGGTAATTTCGCGCTTCTGAATGCTTTGAAAATAACGGGCTTTGGCCTCGAAACGCAGACGCCAACGCTCCGGAAAACGATGCGAATAACTCATCGAAGAAGAATAGGTATTATTCAGGCGATTGTCGAGACTCAGCTCGTTGAAAAGGTTGTAATTGCTTGACCCGAAGTTGAGATTAATGCTGAAGTCATTGTTGGGCCAGGCTTTCGGGTCGATTCGGAAGCTGCCGGTCACTTTCGTGGTTTTGGTAATATTCAGCGATTCGAAAAGAGCAGATCCGGTCTTAAAGCGATTATAAGAGAATGATAAGTTTCCGGAATATTTGTAGCGTTTTTTAAAGCCGGTATTTATACGTATCCCGTAGCTCCCGCTTGAATAAATATCGCCCGTAAGGGAAAGATCATAGTAATCGCTCAGCGAGAAATAATATCCGCCATTGGTCAGTCCGTATCCGAAATTTCCGGTATTTACTACAGAAGGAAGGATCAATCCGCTCTGTCTTTCCTCTTTCTTCAACGGAAACAAGGCAAAGGGCAAGACAAAGGGTGTGCGCACTCCCTCAATCACCAGATTGGCCGGCCCGGCCACCAGTATCTTGTCGGGCACTACCTTCGAGGGGTTGGCTTCCACGTAAAAATGCGGATGGTCAAGGTCGCAGGTGGTATACCTCACTTTCCGGGCATAGATCACATTGTTGTCCAGTTTTTTTGCCTCCTCTGTGTGCAGAAAGCCCTCCCCTTCCCGGGTCATCAGGTCGTATATCTTGCCTTTGCCGCTTTTAAAGTTGTAGGCAATGCGTCCGGCTTCGAAAGATTCATTTCCATCATTGAATTTCGGCCGCCCGATGCGCTTTCCGCTGCTGTCTGTGATTCCTTCGGCATAGATGATATTCTTCTTCCAATCGAAGGTGACCCGGGCTGCCGAAAGCTGAATTTGATCATAATGAATCTCCACATCCCCGTAAAGGCGGAATTGCCGGGCTTCCAGGTCAATCACGGCAGAATCCGTTGATTTATAAAGGACTTCCGCATCCAGGGTATCGGGTGAAAAAGGGATATTCAACACCTTCAAGCTGTCCTTTTTCCCGTTTCCCGCAAGCGTGTCAGATACGAGCGAATCGGGAATAGATATCCCCGAATTCACATTTTGGGCGGCCGGCTGCTCTATAATCAATACAGATTTGCCCGCAAAAAGCACATTTTGATGTGCGAAGAGCATAAAAAGTGCCGTTAAGTATGTCCGGAGCCTGTGCTGCAAGTGGCTGCTGATTAGATTTGTTAGAGTAGAAAGACCGGCAAAAGTAAAATATTGTCAAAATTAAGAAGAAAATGGGCGCCAGATCGTGCTATAAAATAGAACCGCGGGGACTGATCATGGTTGCATGGCTGTTTCTGTTTTTTCAATTCGGCCTGGCCGCTCAGGATGAGGGCTACAAGATCCGGACCATCGTACTGGATGCCGGACACGGAGGGAAGGACGTGGGCTGCCTGGGCGCCTCAAGCCACGAAAAAGACATCGCCCTCGGCATTACGCTGCAACTGGGCGCCTATATCAGGGAATATCTTCCGGATGTGAAAGTCATCTATACCCGGAGCAGCGATGTGTTTATCCCGCTCGACCAGCGGGCACACATTGCCAACGAAAAAAAAGCCGATCTTTTTATTTCCATCCACTGCAACTCGGCTTCCAACCGTGCAGCCTTCGGTACGGAAACCTGGGTGATGGGAATGCATCGCTCGGAGGCCAACCTCGAAGTGGCCAAACGCGAGAATGCCGTAATCATGCTGGAAGAGAATTATGAAGACAAATACGACTACGATCCCACATCTCCGGTGGCCCATATCATTTTCTCCATTCAGCAATACGCTTTTCAGGATCAGAGCATCGACCTGGCCCATACCATACAGGAGCAGTTTCGCACAAGGGCCGGGCGCAAAGACCGGGGCGTGAAACAAGCCGGACTGGTGGTACTTTACAAAACGGCCATGCCCTCGGTTTTGGTAGAAACAGGTTTTCTCAGCAACAAAGATGAAGAGAAATTTCTGCGCTCAAAGTACGGACAGGAAATCATTGCCTCGGCCATCTTCCGGGGAATCCGCGACTACAAGGCGGCCCTGGAAAAGGATTATGAAGCCATCGCCCGCGAACGCATCAATCCCAAGAACCTGAGCGACATAGAGAAAAAAAAGCAGAAAGAAGGAGAGAAAGAAGTGCGGGCACAGCAGGCGAAAAACAGCCCCGAAGGAGAGGAGCAAGTGCAGCAGTCTCTATCCCAAAGCAGCAAAGAAATAGCAAAAAACGATAAGAAAGAGGAAGCCCCGCCCCGCGGAAATGCGGAGAACATCGAATACCGCGTGCAAATATTTGCCTCTGTCCGGCTCTCCGACCTCAATGCCCCGCCCTTCAGCCGCTTGAAAAAGGTCTATACCGATCAGACCCGGGGCGGTATCTTTCGCTATTTCTATGGCAGCTTCTATACACTCAGCGAAGCCCGGAAGGCGCTGAAAGAAGCACGCGAAGCCGGATTTTCAGATGCGTTTCTGGCGGCCTACAAAAACGGGCTTCGTGTGGACATGCCCAGGAGCTATGCCACTTCGCAATAATGCCGGAGCGCAAAGTACGCCCGCCACACTCTACACGTTTCTTAAGAGATTGACTATTTTTGAAGGAATAATAAAAGCCCTGAACATTGAAGATATCAAACGAATTTAAAGTCGGTGTATTGACCGTTGTATCCATTCTGATATTGATTTTCGGATATCAGTATCTGAGAACCGGGCAGTTTTTTCAGAAAGGACGAACGTTTTACGTGTATTATACCAATGTAAACGGTCTGGGCGTCAATGACAAAGTACTCTACCACGGCTTCGAAATCGGAACGGTACATGATATTAACCTGAACAGTACCGACTCGCAACTGATCGCTATTAAGGTGACGCTCAATATAGTGGAGAATATGCCCATATTCGACAATGCCGAAGCACGCATTGTAAACTCCGACCTGCTGGGCGAAAAGGCCATTTCCATTATTCAAAAGCAGGAGGGCAATCCGCTGCCTGACGGAGCCGTGTTAAAAGGAACGGTTGAACAGACCCTCTCGCAGCAAATAGAAGAGGAATTGCTGCCGGTCAAGAATAAAATTGAGGTGCTGGTCTCCAACATCGACAGCGTCATCAGCCGTATTCAGGGAATATTCAATGTGGACTTTCAGGGCAAAATCAATGAAAACCTGGTTTCCATCGAAGGTGCTTTGGTAAACATCCGGAACATTACCCAAAATGTGGAGGAGATCATCGCTATGGAAAAATACCACATCGATACCATCGTAGGCGATGTGCAGGCCATCACCACGACCATCAAAAACAACAAGGAAGAACTGGACCGCAGCATCAAAAACTTTGCAGATATCAGCGATTCGCTGAGCCAGATCGAGTTTGGCAAAATATTTGGCGGCCTGGCCAATGTTACGGAGCGCCTCGATGCCATCATTGCCAAAGTGGAAGCGGGAGAAGGCACCCTGGGAGAGCTGATTCAGGATGATGAATTATATGATAACCTGAAGAAGGTAACGGTCAGTCTCAACCAACTCGTAAAAGACATTCAGGAGAATCCGGGCCGCTACTCTCCTTCTTTGCTTAGAATCGGTACCAAGTAAGGTATCCCTTTTATGAAGTATCTATTTTTTTCCATCCTGTTCCTGCTCTTTACGATGGGTATTCATGCCCAGCAGAAGGATCAGAAGCCCGTCAGGATAAGGGCAAACGAAGCCGAAGGGGCGATTATTGACAGTATGAAGGCAGACATCCTCCGCGGGCAGGTGGAAATCATCTATGAACATGTCACCCTGCACTGCGACAGCGCCTACAATTTCAAACAGGCAAACAAGGTAAAAGCCTTTGGCCATGTGGATATCCGGCAGGGGGATTCTATTCATATTACGGGCGACTCGCTTTATTACAGCCCCGATGACGACCTTGCACAGCTGCAGGGCCACGTCACTTTGCAGCGGCAGGAAATGACCCTTCGAACCCCTTTCCTGACCTATTATCCGGACAAAAAACGGGGTTTTTATACGGACGGAGGCACACTCGAACAGGAGGATATCCGCCTGCAAAGTGTATTCGGCTATTATCAGGAAACAGGACACCGGGCCCGCTTCAAAGACCGGGTATTTATAGAGGGAAGCGACTTCCGGCTCTGGGCCGATACCCTCGATTATGATCTGGGCAAGAACCGGGTACACTTTTACGGCCCTACCGTCATTGAGAGCAAAGAAAGCCGCATCTATTGCGAACGGGGCTACTACGACCTGAAGGAAAAGAGCGGCAGGTTCTATCAGAATGCCCGCATGATCGACCGCGGCCGGATGATCCGGGCCGATACCCTCAGCTATCGGCAGGAAGAGGGCAAAGGGAACGCCACCGGACACGTATTCTTCAGCGATACGGCTGAAGGAATTACACTCTTCAGCGGACGGGCCGAATACAACAACAGCCAAAGCAGGGTGTTCGCGAGTGATGATCCGCTTATTCTCATCCACATCGACAAGGACACTTTCTACGTACGGGCCGATACCCTCCTCTCGGAAGGCGACAGCAACGGCCGCGAGCTCTACGCCTTTCCCAATGTGCGCCTGCTGCGCGATAACTTCAGTGCCGTTTCTGCCGACATGCACTATTCGGGCCGCGACTCGATGCTGCGCCTGACCGGCAACCCCGTGGCATGGATCGACAGTTTTCAACTCACTGGCGACAGCATTGTGCTTTCTTTTCGCCAAAACAAACCCTACCGGCTGCGTGTGAGCCCCCATGCCCTGCTGGCAAGCCGCGAAAATGAGGGAATCTACAATCAGACAAAAGGCCGCAGCATGGAAGGCTACTTCAGGCACGATACGCTGCGAAGCATGCACTTTGCAGGCAATGCCGAGACGATTTACTATGCAGAGGATGACAGCGGCCGCTTCATAGGAGTCAATCGCCTCACTTGCTCGTCCATCCATCTCCGCTTTGCAAAAGGAGCCCTGCAATACATCCGCTTTCTTACCCTTCCTGACGGGCGTTTTATTCCCATACAAAAAGTGAATGCCTCCGAAATGATTTTGGAAGGTTTTGAATGGAAAGGCGCTGAGAAGGTGAGTTTTGAAGAGGATTTCCAAATCCTGCCTTTCTCTTTTGAAAAGATCGAAAGGCCCTTGTGGAGCCGGGAGGAAGAAACTCCGCTTCCCCCGGTTTTACCCCGGAATTAGATCATGGTGTCTTCGAGCGACCAGGCCTCCGCCTTGTCTGCAAACAGGGCCCGCGTCAGCTCCCAGGTTTCTTTGAAAAGCTCCGAATCCCTGTACTTCCCGAGGTCTTCGGGTGAACGCCAGACACTGTATGTAAAAAACAACTGCGGATCATCGCGGTCCTGCAAAAGACGAACGGAATAGCAGCCCGGGAAACTTTCAATCTGCATCCTGCGCTCGCGAAATATGGATTTAAAATTCTCCACTTCTTCCTTGCGGAATCTCATTTTTACCAATCTGATCATAGTTAGAATTCAATTTGTATGAGATCCCCGATCTTCAGCCCGAACAATTGCCTTGCCTGGCCTTTGTTGATGGCAATCTCAAGATATCCTTCAGAGTTAAAAATACAGAGTTTCTCACCCTCCGGCACTTCGTTGTAGCTCCGCGAAATATTGCGTACCGTTTCATTGTTTTTGAAAGCAATGCTGAATCGCTTATCTCCGATAATCTCTTCAAAAAGCGTACGGCTGATATTCGTCATGGCATTTCCGTAATGATCGAAATAGAGAATGGAACCCCGGAGGCTGTTTCCGTTGAGCACAGGTTGCGGCTTTTGCCGCTCCTCGTATTCGCTGACCCGCACACCCAGCGCCTCAGCCGTTGATCCGTTGACCAGCTTGCAGGCAATTTCTACCATTATCTCGCGAAAAGGGAAGGTGCCGGCCTGCCCTTCCTCTCGCAGGATATGAAAGATATCATCGGGGCCGTCATCAAAAAGAAGCGAAACGATGCCATTGTCATACGCCACAAAGAAGTGCCTGTTTTTCCTTACAAGGAGGATGCGTGCATCGGCTTTGTCGGTGCTCTCCACACTGACCAGATGTATGCTGCCATCGGGAAAATGATGATAGGCATTTTTGAGCACAAAAGCCGCATGCGCAATATCGAAATGGCTGATCTGGTGCGAAATATCCACGATGCGGATATCCGGACAAGCCGAGTAAAGGGCCCCTTTTACCGCAGCAACATAATGATCACGCTCACCAAGGTCGCTCGTCAATGTGATGAATGGCATTTTTTCTTAGGCCCTTTGTTAACTTTGAAACAAAAATAAGTAAAGCTTGACTGAAATATCCATAGACCTCAATCATATCAATCCGGTCGATTTTTTTGGTGTAAACAATGCGAATATTGACCAGCTGCGCAAGGCATTCCCCCGTCTGAAGATCGCTTCGAGAGGCAACAAACTGAAGATATCGGGCAGTGAGCGCGATATCGAACAGCTCAACGAAACCATCAATGCCATGCTGCATCTGCTCGAAAAATACGGGCGCATCTCCAATAAAAACCTCGAGAACATCCTCCTGGGCATTGCTCCCTCGCCCGAGCAGTCGCTCAATGCGGATGATGTCATTGTTTTTGGTGCCCGGGGCAATATAATCAAGGCCAAGACACCCAATCAACACGAGATGCTGCGCCAGGCGCTTGACAATGACATTCTTTTTGCCATCGGGCCGGCCGGTACGGGAAAAACCTATACGGCCGTAGCGCTGGCAGTCAGGGCGCTGAAAAACCGCCTTGTCAAAAAGATCGTTCTGACCCGCCCGGCAGTTGAAGCCGGGGAAAGCCTCGGTTTTCTGCCCGGTGATCTGAAGGAAAAAGTGGACCCCTACCTGCGTCCGCTCTATGATGCCCTGGACGATATGTTTCCCATCGACCGGCTCAACTATTACATGCAAAACCGGGTCATCGAAGTGGCCCCCCTGGCATTTATGCGCGGCCGCACCCTCGACAACGCTTTTATCATTTTGGATGAAGCCCAAAACACCACCGAGTCGCAGATCAAGATGTTTCTTACGCGCCTGGGCCCTTCGGCCAAAGCCATCATCACCGGAGACCTCACACAGGTAGACCTGCCCCGCAGTCAGCGTTCGGGTCTTATCAAAGCCATCAACATACTCAAAGATGTGGAAGGCATATCCGTGGTACGACTGGACGAACGCGATGTAATCCGCCACCGGCTGGTGCGCAAAATCATCCGGGCTTTTGAGAAGGCCGAATCGAAAAATAAAAAAGAAACCCCGGCAGGAGAGCAGAAAGAAGACGCTTAAATTTGGCAAAAAGACAAGACATGCAGGCAGTCCAAGAGACCCGATTTCAACTTCCGGGACAAAAATCATTTTACAGGGGAAAAGTGCGCGACCTGTACTATCTGCAAAATGACCTTATCGTCATGGTTGCCAGCGACCGCATTTCGGCTTTTGACCGCATCCTGCCGCGCCCTATCCCCTACAAAGGGCAGGTGCTCAACCAGGTGGCCCGGCACTTCCTCGAAGCCACACGCGACATCGTGCCCAACTGGGTGCTTGCCTATCCGGATGAGAGAACAGCCCTGGGACATCTCTGCACGCCTTACAAAATAGAGATGGTCATCAGAGGCTACCTGGCAGGACATGCATGGCGCGAATATCGCGATGGAAAGCGTGTGATCAGCGGGGTGCCTATGCCCGATGGGATGAATGAAGGCGATCCCTTCCCGAAAGCTATTATCACGCCTGCCACCAAGGCCGAAGAAGGACATGACGAAGACATCTCCCGCGAAGAGATTATCTCGCAGGGCCTGGTCGCACCCGAAGAGTATGCCCGGCTCGAAAAATATACAAGGGCCCTTTTTCAGCGAGGCAGCGAAATGGCCCGGCAAAGAGGGCTCATCCTGGTGGATACCAAATATGAATTCGGGAAAAAAGACGGAAAAATCTACCTCATTGATGAAATCCACACTCCGGATTCGTCCCGCTATTACCTCAAGGAGGGCTATGAAGAAAGACAGAAAAGAGGAGAGCGGCAAAAGCAACTTTCCAAAGAATTTGTGCGGGAGTGGCTGATGGAGCACGGGTTTCAGGGCCTCGAAGGGCAGCAAATGCCGGAGCTGCCCGATGCCTTTGTCAAGCAGGTCAGCCAGCGCTACATCGAATTGTATGAAAAAATCACAGGCAAAAAATTTCAAGCGGTCGAGCCCGATCTGAAAAGAAGCGAGGCGGCTATCCGCCAAAGCATCAAAGAATATCAATAAAAAAGCCCGGATCCCATACCGGGTCCGGGCCTTTACTTTTAGTGATTTTTCTCTATCTCACAATCTGCAGCTTGCGGCTGATGCTGCCACCGGCCCCTTCCAGCCGGATCAGATACATGCCTGCCCCCAGCTCACTGAGGTCAAGGCTCAGACGGTTGCTGCCGGGGTTCACACTCCAGTTACGGCCAAGCAATTCGCGTCCGGTCATCGAATAAACATATACCCTGTATGCAGCCGCTTCATTGACCTCCAGATTCAGATTAAAAATGCCGTTGCCGGGGTTGGGCAGAATGGAAAGGGCCTTCAGCCCCTCCGGCAGTCCGATACCCACGGCCAGATCCACAATGACGGCATAGGTACGGCTCGAAGCATCCACCGGTGCCGTTACGGTATAGTACACCGTATCGCTGAAGTCCTGAGCCACTCCGCTGCCTGGGGTCAGGCTCTCGCCTTCATATTCGATGTAGGGCGCCAGATTGCTGATATCCGTGCCGGCAGGCAGGGGGTCCGTGGTATAAATGAGATTGTTGTCGTTGTCGATGTTGAGTATCACATCCGTTCCGCCCGGCCCGAGGCCGAGAAAGCTGAACAAAGTGATGCGTTTCGGATATTCCGTATTATATCCTGCAATATCCGACTGGTTGCGGGGCTCCAATTTGTAGTTTCCGAAACTGTACCAGAGAATGCCCTGAATATAGTCGAGCTGCTGGCCCATGCTCATGCTGTCGACATTAAAGCCGAAAGGTATGTCATTTGAGAGGTCATCCACACGCAGTCCGCTGCCCGGGGTCAGACTTGTATTGATGGCCCATTCCCCGAAGTTGCTGTTCGGGCCGTCTGCGTTGGTATCTACCACAAAGGCATCGTTAAACTTCACAAACATGGCTTCATATGCTTCGGCCTGGTCGAAAACGCCTGCGGCAATGCTGTCGGGACTGAGACCGGTAACCGCTTCGGGCACATTTGTTTTGCCCAGCAGCTCATATTGCACATAACTCAGATTGGTGACACCAAACACCTCACTTACCAGGCCTGTTTTGAGAAGAATGGAGTCTCCGCGCCTCAGATCGCCCAGCTGATCACCCGTTACACGCTGCAAAATGATACCGGAGAAAGGGTCGCGCGAATCCTGAACGGCAATGAGTCCGAGGTCATAGGGCTCCTGGGTTGATGTGACCACCGCATGAATGCTCATATCCGTCAGTGAATCGCCTGCCCAAATGGAAGGTCCGTTGGCAATGGTATATTGCAAATCTTTGATTTCATTGATTCCGTCATCCAATGTGATATAATTCATATTGGTAGCCCCGGTAAACGGATAATCCGTGGTATCGCCCGAATTGTCGATGGCACGTATCCAGAAATTCATAATGGCTCCGTCCTGGCCGCTCGGAGGAATGCTTGAACTCCAGTCATTGTTTTGCACATTAATCATTGGCAGCCGTGTGAAATTGGTATTGCCCTGCCCCTTGGAGAAGAAAAGGTCGGCTTTGGCAACGCTACCGTCCGGATCAACAATGGTAGCCGTGATGGTAACCGAATTCGAAGAAGTGGCCTGTACGGGCATGCGGGTCACTTTTCGCACAACCGGGGCAGCGGCCACGAGCGGGCCAATGTCATTGGTGTCTCGCGGAGCAATCCAATACTGCCTTTCTCCGCCCAGAGCATAGTCCAGGATGATTCCTCTGAACCATGAGAGCTGACTGCCTTCGTTGGGCAGCGGAAACACCCACGGAGTCTCCGTGGTGTCTTTGCAATAGTTGTCGTTTTCGTCATTTCTAAACCATCCGGATACATCCCGCACACGGATTTCGTTGCCTTTTTCATCCTGGAGGGTCCAGTTGATACGCGTACCTCCGGCAAAAGTGGCTACATCCACAATGGTGACATTGCGAAATTCAACCAGCACACCTTCGTACTGCTCGCCCGTGGTGAGCTGGGGGATCTGTCCCCCGCCCCCATCGCTTTTCATAAAGGTATCTACGGTCGTCAGATGAGGGGCGGGTACCGAAGAGAGCCCTACAATTTGGGTTTCAACCGGCAGAAGAACAATCTGTGTGTTGTTTGAGAAGGCCGAAACAATACCGGTGCAATGCACCTTATTGCCTTTTTTGAAATTATCGAAAAACTTGGTAGCCAGGTCCAGATCGGCCATGGTCATTCCTCCGCCAATAGCACCCGGATCAATAAGTACGTGAATGCCATTCCATGCACCGGTATCCGGGTCCTGCAGCCAGGTTCCCTTTCGGCTCGTGGCACTCAGGCCGTAGACACAGGGATCGAAGGTGACAATGCCTTCCACCTCTACGGTATCACCTATTTTCGGAGAGGCATCGTTGCCATTGGCCAGATCCTGGTCCGATACTTTCTGAATATCGGAAATTTTTACCAGGGGATAGTTTTGAGCTCCGAGGCTCAAAACGAGCGTCATTGCAATCAATAAAAGTAAGTTCTTCCTCATGTCGTTGTTCCTTTTTTAGTTGATACGAATTAAATTATTTCAGTACAGCAAATCTCCCCGGATAGGAAACGCCTGTACTGAGGTCTTTGACCGTGAAAAGATAAAGACCCTGTGTGATGGTTTGTTTGCTGTTGGTCAGAATATCCCAGGCATGTTCTCCTCCGGGTGTAATCCGTTTTTCGGCTGCTCCTCCAAAATTAGCAAACCACTGAATATCTTCGCCCCGGTAGCTTGCCGCATCGTGGTCGATTACGGCTACTACATCCCCCGAAACGGTATACACCGTGATTTCACAACGGGCAGGCAGGTTGTAGAAATAGAGTTTTCGAGTTTGGGGTGTACTTCCGTCCCAGGCGGCATTGATAATATAGGGATTGGGATAGACCCCGATTTCCTGGGCGGTAGGGCTTTCATTTACCGGAGTGCCGCTCCATACCCTGAAAGAATTCGCTACAAAACTGGATTCCAGAGAAGGGATATTGAGCTCCCGGTTGCCCCGGTCGAAGGCCGTCACTACAATTTCATATTGCCATCCGTTGAGCACATTGTCCAGCTCGAAGAGATACGTATATACGGTGCTATCGCCTTCAAAAGTAAGCGGCTCATTCAGGCGTATGGCATCAAATCCATTGTTAAAGCCGATCTCATTCGCTTCCCTGTCAAACTGGGCAATGAGGTTTAATTCCTTGTCAAGGTTGGCCTGCCGGTCATCACCGGGGTTGGTGCGATAGATACGATACCCTTCAAAATCTTTTACTTTGCTCACAGGGTCGATGGACTCTTCGGAGGCTGCATCCCAGTATATTTTAATTTTCCCGTCATCACTTACGATATGCACTTTCGGGTCGGCAGGCGGCTCGGGCAGGATATAGCGATCCAGCACTCCGTCACCGTCAATATCCTCACCGGGGTCAAGTGCTCCGTTTCCGTTGAGGTCTTCTCCGAAATAGGTTCTTTGCGACCAGCCCAGATGCTCACGAAGCTCAGTCTGGGCATAGCGCGTATCCATTTCAGGGCCTGTGGCCGCCCCGGTTTCAAGCTGGCGGGCACATACAAAGCCCCATGCCAGCTTTACGGTCTCGCCCGGCTCCACCGACTGGAGGGGGCCGAAGGAAAGCAGTTGTGTCCGGTTGTTGGGCTCCTGAAGAAACTCAACCAATGCAGCATCTTTGAAATTGAGCCCCTTCGACATCTTTTCATAGCGCTCAATATCATTGGCCGGAGCCCCGAACTGGCTGCCGTCAAACTGACGAAAGACCCAGAAATTGGCATTGACTTTCGGTCGCGGAAAACCTTCATTGACCAGGTCGGCTGCCGTGTTGGGATGTACAAAGCGATCGCGCCATTCAAGACCCAGAAACTGTGAAGCCCCATAGGAATTGGTATAACCCGGATCCCCCGTTACGTCAAAGGCATAGATGGCAAAGAGCGAGTCTATGTATCCTCCGGCACCTTTGTTAAAGAAAGCGGCACCGCCATCGGTGGCCACATTGATATTTCGCACCACCATGTCCGTCCAGTATCCGAAATACACCGAATCCCAGGTAGAGGTAGAAGTATTTGTGATGGTAATATCCAGAATAACGAAGAAGTCGGCAAAGGAAAAATTCCATGCATATGCCTCAAGGTGTACCTGAGCCCCCAGCGGCAGATCATGATTGTCGATCGGTATCGAGGTACCCGGAACAATGGCATTTCGGTCCGAAAAGTCCATCACCATATCTTGGTGCGACACGGCATCGAAAGCAAAATAATCGCTGTTGGTCAATGTCGATCGCTGGCGGATGCGCTGCCCGATTTCAGCCGTAAATTCAAAGCCCGATGCACCGGTGGTATATCCGGTCGGGAAGTCCACAGAGGCGGTAGAGACGGCTGTCTGCCCGTTCACTTTGGCACCGATCCACAGGCCGCCTTCGAAGAGGTGCTCAATTCCGGAGTTAAGCGGATATTCCATGGATGGCGGACCTTGGGGATTGTTGCGCACATCGGGCCAGCCTACCGTGCCTGCATTGGTCAACGAGAATCCGATCTGTCCTATATCGATAAATCCGCGATCAAAAGACGACTGTGCCCGACCCTGCATGAGGGCCGGTATAAGAGCAAAAACAAAAATCAGCATCCTTTTCATGTGAGCACGAAATTACGGTAAAAGTTGGGAAGGCTTTGTCTTCTACAGGTTAAAATCCGATAGCCGCAACTGCTTTAAATAAAGCAGGGACTCGGGGCCCAGGTGAAAAAGCAGGTCAAGGGCACTAAGGCCCGGGATAAAGCCGTTTCGCTCGGCAAAGACCTGATAATAGGTGGGCATGGATGCCAATGCGGGGGCATAGCCCGGATGAAATTTCCCCCGCAAGTCCAGTGCATCCGGAGCCCGACCAAAGGCTTCTGTCTCATAAATTCTTATTTCACAGTCAAAAGAACGGCAGAGCCATTCCAGCAATGCACGGTTCAAATCGAACAAAAAGAAATATTTTTTTTGCATCAGGGCTTCCAATTCAGGCATGTAATGGTCAAAAAACGGAGCCCTGCCGTAGGATGTTCTCAGTGCCTGCAAATGCCGGTGTCGCCAGTCAAAAGCATCGCTGATGCGCAGCTCTCTGATGGGCATGTGCGTATTCCTGCCACCCTTGAGAGGTATGCTCAAACGCTGAATCCCCTGCGGCCCGGCAATATGGCAGCGGTTGCGATAGGAGCGCTTTTGATAATGTTCATTTGCTTCCAGAAAAAGCACGCCTGCTCTTATGATGGCAGCCATTACCTGCACCGGAGGGAGATACATTGTCTCAATCAGTATGCCTCCCCGCCCGGTTTCCGTATTGCTTTTCATTTTGAAATTTACTTTTGCAAACTTATTTTAATTGAACGATCTTAATTACCTTAGTTTACTGACAAGCTATACCAATTCATGAGTATTTCGAGAATTTTCACTTTACTGTTATTGACCTTTGCCCTTGTGCCGCCATTAAGAGGTCAGGAACTTAAAAACGGAGAAATTAAGTGCTGGTTTGAAATCAACCGCTACAACACCCCTTCGGAAACCCCCTTTGTAGAAGTACTGATCTCGGCAGATGCTTCTACGCTGACTTTCAAAGAGCAAGGAGGCATGAAAAGTGCCGGTATCGAATTCACCATCCTTTTTCTTCAAAATGACAAAGTAATCACCTATGACAAGGTAGACCTGACTTCTCCTCCGCTATTTCCCGACAATCCTGAGAACTTCCACCTGATTGCCATGCGGAGGATCGTACTGCCAAACGGGCGCTACAATGTGGAAATAAAACTGAAAGACCTCCACAACCCCGATCGTATCACCCGTTATCCTCCTGATTCACTCAACATGAACTTTGAGCCGGGAGCTGTAGCACTCTCGGATTTTCGCTTGCTGGACAGTGTAACTACAAGTACGAAAGAACATACCTTCAAAAAGAACGGGCTTATTCTCTATCCGCACTTTGTAAACTATTATCCGGCCGCAGCAAAGGACCTTCAGTTTTATACGGAGATATATAATCTTGACGAGGACTACCTGGATGAAGATATCCTGATCACCTATGGCATCTATCCGCTGGCAAGTAAGCAACCGGTAGTCGGGCTATTCGCATTTACAAAAATTAAAGGTGCGGCCGTGAATCCGATACTCGGAAGCCTGCAAATCAAGGACCTCCCCCGAGGCACTTATCGCCTTCTGCTCGAAGCACGAAACCGGGAGAACCATCTGATTACCGGCAATGAGATGGTTTTTTACCGCAATTCGGAGATAGAGGAGGAACCCGGCCATGAAGCAGCCAGCAGGAATATAAATATTGACTCCACTTTTGCCGGCCTTCTGCCCTCTGATGAGTTAGACTGGTATCTCAACTCACTGAAGCCGGTTGCCAGCAACCTCGAAGCCCAGGCAATTAACACAGTCCTTGCAAAAGGCGACACGGAACTCATACGCCAGTTCTTCTTTCATTTCTGGTCAAACCGCAACCTTGAAGCACCGGAAAAAGCCTGGAATCAGTACAAAAAAAGACTTGCTTTTGTGAAGAATGAATTCGCAATAATGAATCGCAGAAGCTATGAAACCGACCGCGGGCGGGTGTATCTGGAGTATGGCGAACCGGACGAACGATTCGAATCAAAATATGAGACAGATGCAAATCCGTATGAAATCTGGCGATACAACCGCACCCCCTTCGGAGAAACCAATGTCTTCTTTGTATTTAAAGCAACCGATCTGATCAGCAATAATTTTGAATTAATCCACTCTAATGCTACGGGAGAGCTAAAAAATCAAAACTGGGAACTCGTTGTTCGAAATGCGTTCAATATAACACCCGGCCTCGACAAACAGGAGCGACCCGGTACATTCGGGAATTCCAATGACGAACTTTTCAGAGATCAATAAAAGATCATTGCATGTGGAAAAATTTCCGCTTCTATTTTCTGTATTCCCTTATTTATGCTTTCTCCTTGCTGCCCATACGGATCCTATATCTTTTGAGCGATCTTTTGGCATTTGTTCTGGAACACCTCTTACGCTACCGATATCATGTAATATCAGCCAACCTAAGCCGTGCTTTCCCGGAAAAGCCGGATGACGAGTTGAAGACATTCCGGAGGCGTTTTTACCGGCATTTCTCCGATCTTATTTTCGAAAACATAAAAAGCATATCCCAACCGCCCGAAAAACTTGCAAACCGCCTGCAAGTTGAAGGAGAGGAATTGCTTGCCGAAATTTATGCCGAGGGACGCTCCGTTATCCTGCTGATCGGTCATTATGCCAACTGGGAATACATCAAGATCGGGCTTTACAAGCACTCGCCTTTTTTTAATCAAGCTGTGTACCGGCCGCTGAAGTCAGCTTTATTCGATCGCCTGCTCAGAACCTCAAGGAAACGTTACAAGGGCCGGCTTATTCCGCAGAATGAAATGGGGCGCAGCTTGCTTGCCGAAAAGAAAAAACAAACCCTGACTCTGATTCTTTATGACCAGTCACCTTCCAATCCTGCTCAATGCAATTGGTATTCCTTTCTCGGCCAGGAGACGGCCTTTTACTCCATCGTGAACAAACTAAGTGCCCGCACCGAAAGTGCCGTCATCTTCGGTCGCTTCAGCAAAGTAAAACGGGGGCATTACCGCCTGCGTTTTGAGCTGCTGGACGAAAAAGACCCTATAGCCGATTACGTAAAAAAACTGGAAGAGGAAATTCGTGATGATCCGCCTCTATGGCTTTGGAGCCATCGAAGGTGGAAAGCAAAGAAGAAAATCGGGTAAGAATTCAAAAAGAAGCCGTCACTTCGTAAATTTGCAGCCCGCATTCGGGGTATAGCTCAGTCCGGTTAGAGCGCACGTCTGGGGGGCGTGAGGCCGGCAGTTCGAATCTGCCTACCCCGACTCATCCAAAGCCCCGGTCAAAAATTGACCGGGGCTTTTTCATTCCATAGGCCCGAAAGCTTGCTTTCACGGGCCGGAGGAAGGAAAAAGACGGACGCTTGCGAAGAAAGCGGACGGGGCTTTGGATGATGTCCCCCCATCTCGCAGATCACGAAAGTAATCTGATGCCAAAACTCTAAAAAAGGAAATAAGTTAATCCGTCAGGAACTGCTTCTTCAGAAGCCATCAAAGGCATTGGGAAAGCCTTTCTCCTTTACCGTTTTTACCTTTGCTTCTACTTCCTCGTTCAATCTTTTCTTAAAAAGGATCAGTTTCTCCTGCAGGGCATCATCGGCCACTGCCAGAATTTGGGCGGCCAGAATACCCGCATTCCGGGCCCCGTTCAGGGCTACGGTGGCCACCGGCACACCCGATGGCATTTGCAGAATAGACAAGATGCTGTCCCATCCGTCAATGCTGTTGGAAGACTTGACGGGCACTCCGATTACGGGCAGGGGCGTAACAGCCGCCAGCATTCCCGGCAGGTGGGCGGCTCCACCGGCACCGGCAATGAGCACTTTCAGCCCCCGCTTGTGGGCTGCGGCTGCATACTCCATCATGCGGGCGGGTGTCCGATGTGCGGAGACCACCGTGAGTTCAAAGGGGATGCCCAGTTCGCTGAGCACAGCCGATGCTTTTTCCATGACCGGGAGGTCGGAGTCAGACCCCATTACAATGCCTGCAAGAATGTTCATGATCGTATTTTTAACAGGTTTCGAATGTATTTCACTTTCTCAACGGCCCGCTGCCCGCTGTCATCAATGAGGGTTACATGCCCCATTTTCCGGAATGGTCTTGTTTTCTTTTTACCATAGAGATGTACAAAAACCCTTTCCATGCCCAAGGCCTCTTCAAAGCCCTCTACCTGAGCTTCTCCCTCGGCCCCCTCGCTTCCGAGAAGATTGATCATCGCAGCGGAATGGTGCAGGCCTGCCGGCCCGAGCGGCAAGTTGAGGATGGCCCTCAGGTGCTGTTCAAACTGGGAAGTCCATGCACTTTCGATGGTATGATGGCCGCTGTTGTGCGGCCTGGGGGCCACCTCATTGACCCATAGCCGGTCCCGGTCATCCAAAAACAACTCTACGGCCAGGAGCCCCGATATGTCAAATGCTTTTATACATTTGCGGGCCAGCACTTCGGCCTCGCGCAATTTATCCTCTTCGATGCGGGCCGGTGCCAGAAGATACTCCAGCAGGTTGGCACGCGGATCAAAAACCATCTCTACGGCCGGATAGCAGCTCAACTCGCCCCGTGCATTGCGGGCGCAGATGACTGCCAGTTCCTTTTTCACTTCTACAAGATCTTCGAGGAGCGAAGGACCATCCATGCATTTCTGCATTTCCGCCCTCGAGCGAATGAGCTGTACCCCTCTTCCGTCATAGCCGCCTGTTCGCAGCTTCTGTACAAAGGGAAAGTGAAGTTCTCCTGAAGCAAGAGCAGCTTCAATGGCATTCCGGTCATCGAAGAGCCGGAAATCAGCGGTCGGGATCTCGTGGGAGCGGAGAAACTGCTTCTGAAGGCCCTTGTCGCGAATTCTTTCGATGGCTGCCGGAGAGGGGTGGATCAATACGCCTTTTTTCTCAAGTACTTTCAGGGCATCCGTATTTACATCTTCGATTTCTATTGTGAGGTAATCCATTTTTTCACCAAAACGAAGCACCTCGTCATAATCGCGAAATGATCCTACGCAAAGATTGCGGGTTAATCCGGAGGCCGGACAGGCGGGGTCGGGGTCCAGCACATGGATATTAAGGTCCCAGCGTGAAGCCGCTTCGAGCAACATTTTGCCCAATTGCCCTCCTCCGAGGATTCCTATGCGGTAGCGGGATGGTGAATAGGCTTGTTGCATGCCGGTTTGATTATGCCTGGGCGGTAGGTCCTCCGAAATTCATCGGCATATTGGGGCCGGGGCCCGAGCCTGTATCCGCTATCTTGCCATGGTGCTGCTCGTACTTCGAGATATTGTCCTGCAGCGCATTGACCAGCCTTTTGGCATGCTGAGGTGTCAGCAAAATTCTTGATTTTACTTTGGCCTTGGGCACACCCGGCAAGACCTTGATAAAGTCAATGATAAACTCACTGTTGCTGTGGGTAATGATTGCCAGATTGGAGTAGATCCCTTCCGCCACATCTTCCGATAGCTCTATGTTCAATGCGCCTTCCTGGGGTGCATTGGGATTTTTTTTGTCGTCTGCCATAATCTTTTCGATTGTTTTAATAAAAAAAGCCGGTAAGCAAGACTACAAATATAGTCATGCCTTCCGGCTTCTTCCTTATTTGGCAAAGAAATGAAAATCTATCCTTCCTGAGCTTCGCTCTCCTCCTCTATCACCTCTTCTTCATTTCTCATTTGCTTTTTGGCCATCAACCGGTCATACTCTTCTTTTGACCCCACGATGATACCTTCAAACTCGCGCAGGCCGGTTCCTGCCGGAATTTTGTGACCCACGATCACATTCTCCTTCAGTCCCATGAGGTAATCCTCCTTGGCAGCAATAGAGGCCGTGCTGAGCACTTTGGTCGTTTCCTGGAAGGATGCAGCCGAAATCCAGCTTTGCGTTCCGAGTGAGGATTTGGTAATACCCTGCAAAAGCGGAGAAGACGTTGCCAGCTTGACATCCCGGAATTCCACGGGCTTCAGGTCGTTTCGTTTGAGGTAAGAATTTTCCTCTCTCAATTGTCGAAGCGAGACGATTTGCCCGGCTTTCAGCTTATTGGAATCACCCGGCTCCATCACCACTTTTTTGTCATAGAGCTTGTCATTCTCCTCGATGAATTCGAATTTATCCACGGCTTCCCCTTCAAGGAAACGGGTATCTCCGGCATCTTCTATCTTCACTTTGCGCATCATTTGGCGCACAATCACCTCAATGTGCTTGTCATTGATTTTCACACCCTGCAGGCGATATACCTCCTGGATCTCATTAACAATGTACTTCTGCACGGCAAAAGGCCCTTTAATCGACAGAATATCGGCCGGTGTGATGGCTCCGTCCGAAAGCGGATAACCTGCCGTCACAAAGTCATTGTCCTGTACGAGGATGTGCTTGGTCAGCGGTACGAGATATTTTTTCTTCACTCCGTCTTTCGACTCTATGATAATCTCGCGGTTACCCCGCTTGATACCACCGAAACTTACCACCCCGTCAATTTCCGACACCACAGCCGGGTTGGACGGGTTGCGTGCTTCAAAGAGCTCTGTTACCCGTGGCAAACCACCCGTAATATCACGGATCTTACCAAGGATTCGGGGGATCTTTACAATCACCTGCCCGGCTCTTACTTTTTCACCCTCATCCACGGATATGTGTGCACCTACCGGAATATTGTAGTTTCTCAGCACATTTCCTTTCTTGTCGATGATCTGTATGCCCGGGATCATTTTCTTGTCCCTTGACTCGATCAGTACTTTCTCGCGGTGACCCGTCTGCTCATCCACTTCCTCCCGAACGGTAACCCCTTCGATGATATTCTCAAAGCTGATTTCCCCTTCGAATTCGGAAAGAATGACGGCATTGTATGGGTCCCAAGTGGCAATCACATCGCCTTTTTTCACTTTCTTCCCGTTCTTCACCAAAAGCTCGGAACCGTAAGGAATGTGATTGGCCGACAGTTGCTTTTTGGTTTTCGCTTCCAGAATGCGCACCTCACCGGTACGTCCCAGCACCCGAAGGTGTTTTTCACCTTCTTCATCAATAAATTCAACGGTTTTTATGCCGTCAAACTCAATCACTCCGTCAAACTTCGAGACCAGTTTCGACTCGGTAGCTGCGTGCGAAGCCGTACCACCAACGTGGAAAGTACGCAGTGTCAGCTGTGTACCCGGTTCACCAATCGACTGGGCTGCAATGATACCGACCACATCTCCTTTTTGTGCAGTTTGATTATTGGTCAGATTTCTTCCGTAGCATTTCACACAAACGCCCCTTCTCGATTCACAGGTGAGTACCGAGCGGATTTCAATTTTTTCTATACCTGCATCCTCAATGCGATGTGCCAATTTTTCATCAATTTCCTCTCCGGCTTCAACCAATAATTCATCCGTCACCGGATGATATACGTCATGGAGGTTTACCCGACCCGCAATGCGCTCGGCCAGGGGTTCCACCACATCTTCGTTGTCTTTGAGCGGTTCAATTTCAATTCCGCGCAATGTGCCACAATCCTCATCGGTGATGACCACATCCTGTGCCACATCGACCAAACGCCTTGTCAGATAACCGGCATCGGCTGTCTTCAGAGCCGTATCAGCCAGACCTTTGCGCGCACCGTGCGTAGAGATAAAATATTCCAGCACCGAGAGGCCTTCTTTCAGGTTTGAAAGAATCGGGTTTTCGATAATTTCCCCGCCTCCGGTGGCTCCGGATTTTCGCGGTTTGGCCATCAGCCCCCGGATGCCTCCGAGCTGCCGGATTTGTTCTTTCGAACCCCGTGCACCCGAGTCGAGCATCATATACACCGAATTGAAGCCCTGCTTGTCTTTGCTCAGACTGTCGAGCAGAATGCCCGTAATGCGTGAGTTGACCCGCGTCCAGATATCGATAATCTGATTGTAGCGCTCGTTGTTGGTGATAAAGCCCATGTTATAATTTTCCCAGACCTCATCCACTTCTTTTTGAGCTTCGGCCAGGAATTCATACTTCTCCTTCGGGATGATCAGGTCACTCAGATTAAAGGAAAGCCCGCCCTTGAAGGCCCAGTAAAAACCGAGTTTTTTAATATCATCCAGAAACTTCGTGGTTGTCACATTGTCGGTACGATCAATCACCCGGCTGATGATCTTTCTCAGATTCTTTTTCGTCAGCAGTTCATTGATAAACCCTACTTTTTCGGGTACCACGGCATTGAAGATGACCCTTCCGACTGTGGTCTCGATCACGCGGCTAACCAATTCCCCCGCCTCCTCGTCTTCAATGGTGGTTTTCAGCTTGATCACCGCATGAAGGTCAATTTTTCCTTCGCTGTAGGCGATTTCCACTTCTTCGGGACCATAAAAGGTCATGCCCTCGCCACGCACTTTCACCGAGCGGGTCGAGCGTTTTTCCTTGGTGATATAATAGAGTCCCAATACCATATCCTGCGAAGGAAGGGTGATGGGGGTTCCGTTTTGAGGATTCAGAATGTTGTGTGCCGAAAGCAGCAGCATTTGTGCTTCGAGTATGGCTGCACTGCCCAGCGGAAGATGCACGGCCATCTGGTCACCGTCAAAGTCGGCATTGAATGCCGTACAAACGAGGGGGTGCAACTGAATGGCTTTGCCTTCAATGAGTTTTGGCTGGAAGGCCTGAATCGAAAGACGGTGAAGCGTTGGCGCCCGGTTGAGCATCACCGGGTGTCCTTTCATGATGTTTTCCAGGATATCCCAGATCACGTTGTCCTTTCGATCAACCAGTTTTTTGGCTGACTTCACGGTTTTCACAATGCCCCGCTCGATGAGCTTGCGAATGATAAAAGGTTTGAAGAGTTCCGCTGCCATATCTTTCGGGATACCGCACTCGTGCAGCTTCAGCTCAGGACCCACCACGATGACCGAACGGCCGGAGTAGTCGACCCTTTTACCGAGCAGGTTTTGACGAAATCGCCCCTGCTTGCCTTTGAGTACATCGCTGAGCGATTTCAGGGCACGGCCTCCTTCGGCTTTCACGGCACTCGATTTCCTCGAATTGTCGAAGAGCGAGTCCACCGCTTCCTGGAGCATGCGTTTTTCATTCCGCAGGATCACCTCGGGGGCTTTGATTTCAATCAGTCTTTTGAGCCTGTTGTTGCGGATGATCACCCTTCGGTACAAGTCGTTGAGGTCCGAACTGGCAAAGCGGCCCCCGTCCAGGGGAACCAAGGGGCGCAATTCGGGCGGGATGACAGGCAGGTAACGCACCACCATCCATTGCGGATTGTTTTCGATGCGCTTGTTTCCTTCACGAAAGGCTTCTACCACACTGAGGCGCTTCAATGCCTCGGCTTTTCGCTGCTGCGAAGTTTCGGTGGCTGCCTGGTGTCTCAGTTTATACGACAATTCATCCAGGTCGATGCGCCCGAGAATGTCCTCTACCGCATCGGCTCCCATCTTGGCTACAAATTTCTGCGGGTCTTCGTCCGGCAATTGCTGATTCTCCGGTGGCAGCGATTCGAGAATCTCGAGGTACTCTTCCTCCGTAATGAGGTCCATGCGTGCCACACCTTCATCCTCTTTGATGCCGGCATTGATGACCAGATATCGTTCATAATAAATGACCGATTCGAGTTTTTTGGAAGAAAGGCCCAGCAGGTATCCGATCTTATTGGGCAGTGACTTGAAATACCAGATGTGTACGATCGGGACAACCAGCTTGATGTGTCCCATGCGCTCGCGCCTCACTTTCTTCTCTGTCACCTCTACACCGCAGCGGTCGCAGACAATGCCTTTGTAACGAATCCGCTTGTACTTCCCGCAATAACATTCATAATCCTTGGTAGGGCCGAAAATCCGCTCGCAGAACAAACCATCCATCTCGGGCTTGTAGGTCCGGTAGTTGATCGTCTCGGGTTTTTTGACCTCTCCGTAGGATCTCTCCAGAATGGCATCCGGAGACGAAAGTGTAATGGTTACTTTTTTAAAGTCTGTGTTGACTCTGTTATCTTTCTTAAAAGGCATAGAAAAACCTCATTTAAGTTATTAATCAAATTTCAGATCAAGGGCCAGCCCGCGCAATTCATGCAGGAGCACATTGAATGACTCGGGCATACTCGGTGTGGGCAGGTTGTCGCCTTTCACGATGGCCTCATAGGTCTTTGCCCTTCCGAGGATATCATCCGACTTGACCGTCAGCAGTTCCTGCAGAATATTGGCTGCACCGTAGGCTTCGAGGGCCCACACTTCCATCTCACCCAGTCGCTGACCACCAAATTGTGCTTTACCACCGAGGGGTTGTTGTGTGATGAGTGAGTACGGACCGATCGACCGGGCGTGCATCTTGTCATCGACCATGTGCGAGAGCTTGAGCATATAGATTACACCTACCGTGGCCGGCTGATGGAAGCGGTCGCCCGTTTCCCCGTCATAGAGATAGGTGGTACCCAGCTTCGGCAGACCTGCCTTGTTAATGTATTTTTCAATATCCTCAATCTTCGCACCGTCAAATATGGGCGTACTGAACTTGAGGCCCAGTTTTTCACCGGCCCAGCCGAGCACCGTCTCGTAAATCTGTCCGAGGTTCATCCTCGAAGGCACACCCAGGGGGTTCAATACGATGTCCACCGGAGTTCCGTCATCCAGAAACGGCATGTCTTCGTCCCGTACAATACGGGCCACAATCCCTTTGTTTCCGTGACGACCGGCCAGCTTGTCCCCTACTTTCAGCTTGCGCTTTTTGGCTACGTAGACTTTGGCCAGCTTGAGTACGCCTGTCGGCAGCTCATCGCCTATCGTGATGTTGAATTTCTCCCGCTTGTACCAGCCGTTTTCTTCGTTGACTTTGATGGTATAATTGTGTATCAGCCTTTTGATCAGGTCATTGGCTTCCTGATCCCGCATCCAGTTATTGGTATCGATTTTGTCGAATTCGAGGCTTGCGAGATTTTTCTCATTCAGCTTGGTTCCTTTCGGAATCAGCTCTTCTTTATACACATTCGAGATGCCTTCTGTCACGCGGTTGCGTGTGATGGCCACCAGCTTTTTGATCAGTTTTTCTTTCAGTTCGGCCAGCTTCTTCTGGTGCTGTGTTTCCAGCTTCTCAAGCGCAATCTTTTCTTTCTGCTTGCTGAACTTGTCTTTCTTCTTGCGGGCATAAAGTTGCTTGCGAATGACCACGCCATGCGAAGAGGGCGGAGCTTTCAGAGAAGCATCTTTCACGTCTCCGGCTTTGTCGCCAAAGATGGCACGCAGAAGTTTTTCTTCGGGTGTCGGGTCCGATTCTCCTTTCGGGGTGATCTTGCCGATGATGATATCGCCTTCTTTGATTCTGGCTCCCAAACGAATAATTCCGTTCTCGTCCAGATCCTTGGTGGCTTCTTCGCTGACATTCGGGATATCCGGGGTCAGTTCCTCTTCCCCCAGCTTCGTATCGCGCACTTCCATATCAAACTCCTCAATATGGATAGAGGTATAAACATCCTCGCGCACCACCCTTTCGGATATCACGATGGCATCCTCAAAGTTGTACCCTTTCCAGGGCATGAAGGCTACCTTCATATTCTGCCCGAGTGCCAACTCACCGTTTTGCGTGGCATATCCCTCGCAAAGGATTTGTCCGGCTTCCACCTTGTCGCCTTTTTTCACAATAGGTTTCAGGTTGATGCTCGATCCCTGGTTCGTACGCTGAAACTTGGTCAGTTTATACACTTTCTTATCATCCTCAAAGCTTACGAGGCGATCCGATTCGCTGCGCTCGTAGCGAACATGTATCTCTTTGGAGTCCACATATTCTACCACACCTCTGCCTTCGGCATTGATCAGCATGCGTGAGTCGCGTGCGGCTCTTGCTTCGAGGCCCGTACCCACGATGGGTGATTCGGGCTTCATCAGCGGCACCGACTGGCGCTGCATGTTCGATCCCATGAGTGCCCGGTTGGCATCATCATGCTCAAGGAAAGGAATCAGCGAAGCGGAGACCCCTACAATCTGGTTGGGCGCTACATCGATATAGTCGATTTCATCCGGAGCCAGGATCGGGAAGTCACCATGATAGTGGCATTTAATCCGGTCGCTCTTGAATTTGCCTTTCTCATCAACCAGGGCATTGGCCTGGGCGATCTTCATTTGATCTTCTTCCTCGGCCGAAAGATAGCGGGCAGACTTCTCCCACTTCACCGTACCGTCTTCCACTTTCAGGTAGGGCGTCTCGATGAAGCCCATTTTATTGATTTTGGCATGTACGCAAAGCGTGGAAATCAGACCGATATTGGGCCCTTCCGGGGTTTCGATGGTGCACAGGCGTCCATAGTGGGAATAGTGCACATCGCGCACCTCGAATCCGGCACGCTCACGCGAGAGGCCGCCCGGCCCCAGTGCCGAAATCCTGCGTTTGTGCGTGATTTCCGACAGGGGATTGGTCTGATCCAGAAACTGCGACAACTGGCTGGTACCGAAGAAGGAGTTAATAACCGAGGAAAGCGTTCGGGCGTTGATCAGGTCAACGGGTGTAAACACTTCATTGTCACGCACATTCATTCGCTCGCGAATGGTGCGGGCCATGCGGGCCAGGCCCACGCCAAACTGCGCATAAAGTTGTTCTCCCACCGTTCGCACGCGTCTGTTGCTCAAGTGGTCGATATCATCAATTTCCGCTTTTTGGTTGATCAGTTCCACCAGGTATTTGATGATGGAAATCATATCCCGCTTGGTCAGCACCCGTGTTTCGATGTCAATATCAAGACCCAGCTTTTTATTGATTTTGTATCGTCCCACTTCTCCGAGGTCATAGCGCTTATCAGAAAAGAAAAGCTTGTCAATAATGCCCCGGGCCGTATCGTCATCGGGCGGATCGGAACCTCTCAGCTGGCGATAGATATGCTGAACCGCTTCCAGTTCGGAGTTGGAAGTATCTTTTTGCAGGGTATTGTAAATGATGGAGTAATCTTCCGATTCTCCTTCTTTTTGCAGTTCGATGGCTTTTACATCCGTATCGAGAATCAGCTCGATATTGTCTTCATCCAATACGGTATTGCGATCCAGGATCACCTCATTCCGCTCGATAGAAACCACTTCACCGGTATCCTCGTCCACAAAATCTTCAATCCAGCTGCGCAGCACACGTGCAGCCAGTTTGCGACCGATGGCTTTTTTCAGGTTCCTTTTATTCACTTTGATTTCTTCGGCCAGGCCGAAGAGATCGAGAATATCTTTATCCGTTTCGTAATCAATGGCACGAAGCAGAGTGGTCACCGGAAACTTCTTCTTCCGGTCGATATAGGCATACATCACGTTGTTGATGTCGGTAGCAAATTCCATCCAGGCGCCTTTGAAAGGAATGACCCGTGCAGAATAAATTTTGGTACCGTTGGGATGGACGCTTTGACCAAAGAATACCCCCGGAGAACGATGCAACTGGCTGACCACCACCCGCTCGGCACCATTAATAATGAAGGTACCTTTGGGTGTCATATAGGGGATATTCCCCAAATAAACATCCTGTACGATGGTTTCAAAGTCAATGTGCTCGGGGTCGTTGCAAGAGAGCTTAAGTTTTGCCTTCAGCGGCACGTTATACGTCAAGCCCCTGTCTATACACTCTTCCATGGTATAGCGGGGCGGGTCAACGAAATAATCCAGAAACTCCAACACAAAAATATTCCGCGCATCAGAGATGGGGAAGTTCTCGGAAAAAACTTTAAATAATCCTTCGTTTTTTCGGTTGTCGGGTGTAGTTTCGAGCTGAAAGAAATCTTTAAAAGACTGCAATTGAATGCCAAGAAGGTCGGGATAATCGATGGTCTGTTTGATAGCGCCAAAGTTAATCCTGCCGTTGTGGCCGGGTTTGATTTCTGCCATATAGCGAAAATTCTTTTGTTAGTAAATAAATGAACAAGCCCATAGGGCCACGGAGGCACTACAGGACTGCAAAAAGAACAGAAAAGAGCCGAAGCGGAATTATTTCAATTCCACTTCAGCACCGGCTTCTTCCAATCTCGATTTTACTTCTTCAGCTTCTTCTTTCGAGACTCCTTCTTTTACCGCTTTGGGAGCATTGTCTACCAATTCCTTGGCTTCTTTGAGGCCCAGTCCGGTGAGTTCTTTAACCAGTTTTACAACGGCCAGTTTCTGACCACCGGGGCTTTTGAGTACCACATCAAACTCGGTTTGCTCTTCGGCTGCTCCGGCTCCACCGCCATCGCCACCTGCAATCATTACCGGACCGGCTGCAGCTGCAGGCTCAATTCCGTATTCTTCTTTCAGTATCTCAGCCAATTCGTTAACTTCCTTTACCGAAAGATTCACCAACTGTTCTGCAAATTCTTTTAAATCCGCCATTTTTCTATTGATTTTTTAAGTGATGTTACAATGATTAATTTTCTTCGCGCTCTGAGAGCGTTTTCAAAATTCCCGCCAGGTTTTTCCCGCCTGACTGAAGTGCTGAAATCACATTCTTAGCAGGTGACTGCAGTAAGAAAATAATGTCGCCAATAAGTTCTTCTTTGGATTTCAGCTTGGAGAGCATTTCCACTTTGTCGTCTCCGATGTACAAGGCCTTGTCGATGAAAGCACCCTTGAGTACCGGCTTTTCATGCTTTTTCCTGAATTCTTTAATGACCTTTGCGGGTGCATTGTTGACTTCGGCAAACATGATAGAAGTCGGTCCGACCAAGAGATCGTACACTTCCTTGTATATATCACCCTCTTCGTCCAGGCGTTTCAGGGCCTTTTTGACGAGGGTGTTTTTAGCCACCTTCATGGTGATTCCGTTCTCATAACACAAGCCCCGCAACTCATTGACTTCTGCCACCGTCAGGGCCGAAGAGTCCGTTACGTAAAAGATGCTGTTCTCTTCAAACTTGCTCTGAAGGTAATCGATTACCTTATTTTTTTCTTCTCTTGTCATTTGTCCTTTGTCTTAAAGCTTGATATTAAACCGTCTTCGGATCTACCGGTATGCCCGGGCTCATGGTAGAGGCCAGATATACCGATCTCATATAATTCCCTTTGGCTGAGGCCGGTTTCATTCTTTTCAATGTGGAATAGAGGGCTTCTGCATTCTCGTAAAGCTGCTCTGGTGTGAAAGATACCCGCCCGATGGTAGAATGGATAATTCCGAATTTGTCCACCTTGAATGCAACCTTTCCTTTCTTCACGTCCGCTACTGCTTCCGAAATTTTATCCGTTACGGTTCCCACCTTGGGGTTCGGCATGAGGTTTCGCGGCCCCAAAACACGACCGAGTCGGGCGATTTTCGGCATGACAGCCGGAGTGGCGATTACTACATCGATATCGAGCCATCCCTCCTGTATTTTCTGAATGTATTCATCCAGTCCCACATAATCGGCACCGGCTGCTTTGGCTTCTTCCTCTTTATCCGGTTCACAGAAAACCAATACACGTTTTGTCTTACCCGTGCCATGCGGCAGGGATACCGTTCCGCGGATGGCCTGGTCGGCTTTCCGGGGATCCACTCCGAGGCGCACGTGGGTATCCACGGAGGCATCGAAATTGGCCGTATTGACTTCCTTCACCAGCTTCACGGCTTCCTCGAGCGGGTACAATTTCCCCTCTTCCAGTTTTTCCGCAGCCTGTTTTCTTTTCTTTGTCAGCTTTTTCACTGTTCTCTTATTTCAGTGTGATTAATTCAATGTACAATCAGGCTTCTGCCTCTTCCCACGGGGCCGTCCCTTTGACCACCAGCCCCATCGAACGTGCCGTACCGGCAATCATTTTCATGGCACTTTCCACTTTGAAAGCATTCAGGTCGGCCATTTTTTCTTCCGCGATGGCACGCACCTGATCCCAGGTGACCGTTCCCACTTTCACACGGTTGGGCTCGGGAGATCCTTTTTTGAGCTTGGCCGCTTCCAGCAAGAGGTTGGCTGCCGGAGTGGTTTTGATGATAAAATCAAAGGATTTATCTGCATACACCGTAATAACCACCGGCAACATCTTGCCCATTTTATCTTGTGTGCGTGCATTAAATTGTTTGGTGAACTCCATAATGTTCACCCCTTTGGCACCCAGTGCCGGCCCTACAGGCGGAGCCGGGTTGGCCTGGCCTCCTCTGATCTGCAGTTTGATGTAGCCACTTATTTCTTTAGCCATTGTTAAGACTGTTTTTCAACTTGCATAAAATTCAACTCCACGGGAGTTCTTCTTCCAAATATCTTCACGATCACTTTCAACTTCTTCTTCTCATCATACACTTCCTCGATGGTACCGAAAAAGTCATTAAAGGGCCCGTCTACTATCTTTACCGTCTCGCCCACAATGAACGGTTCGTTCATGCTGGCCGTAGACTCCGACATTTCATCGACTTTGCCCAGGATACGGTTTACTTCCGTTTTTCTGAGTGCGCTCGGATGGTCGCCACCCAGAAAATTCATCACACCGGGGGCACTTCGAATGTTGGCAATCATATCGCCCGACAGTCCCTGCGGACTGGCTTCAATCAAAATATATCCCGGAAAGAAGTTCCTTTCCTGAATCACTTTTTTGCCCTTTCTGATTTTGTACACCTTTTCGGTTGGCACCAGCACCTGTCTGATTGCATTGCCCCAGTCTTCGCGCTCTATTTCCATATCAAGGTAATCCTTGATCTTGCGCTCTTTACCACTAAATACACGCAATACATACCACTTCGTATCTTCAGACATCGAATTCTATTTGTGCGGATTACATCGCATAGTAAAAGTCAAGCACCTTGTTCGAAAAGAGGTCCATGGCCAGCAGCACAAGGGCAATGATCATGGAAGCGATCAATACCACAATGGCACTTTTTTGCAATTCGGCAAAAGTGGGCCAGGTGACCTTCTTGGACAATTCGATGTACGACTCTACTATATAATTTTTAAGTGCATTCATAATTCAGAAGCAAATTGCACGGGTGGAGAGACTCGAACTCCCAGCCTACGGTTTTGGAGACCGTTGCTCTACCAATTGAGCTACACCCGTACGTTGAGCATTTATTTAATAATCTCGGTAACCTGTCCGGCACCCACGGTACGTCCTCCTTCGCGAATAGCGAAACGAAGTCCTTTTTCCATGGCTATCGGGTAGATCAGTTTTACCGTCAGCGTCACATTGTCACCCGGCATAACCATTTCCGTACCTTCGGGCAATTGCACTTCTCCCGTTACATCTGTCGTACGGAAGTAGAACTGCGGACGATAGTTGTTGAAGAACGGAGTGTGACGTCCGCCTTCATCTTTGCTCAATACGTACACCTCACATTTGAATTCCGTGTGCGGAGTAATGGAGCCCGGAGCACAAACAACCATACCCCTCTTGATTTCTTTCTTGTCGATTCCGCGGAGGAGCAGCCCCACATTGTCACCGGCTTCACCGCGGTCAAGGATTTTACGAAACATTTCAACACCCGTGATGGTCGATTTCATTGCTTTTTCCATCAATCCGATGATCTCAACCGGATCGCCCGTATTGATCACTCCCCGCTCGATACGGCCTGTGGCCACCGTGCCCCGTCCGGTAATGGAAAATACATCTTCCACCGGCATGAGGAAAGGCTTGTCAATATCTCTGGCAGGAGTCGGGATGTACTCATCCACCGTCTTCATCAGATCAATGATGGCTTGCTCTGCTTCGGCATCTCCTTCGAGCGCTTTCAGTGCAGAACCCTGTGTGATAGGCACATTGTCGCCATCAAATTCATAGAAAGAAAGCAGCTCGCGCACTTCCATTTCCACCAGTTCGATCAGCTCGGGGTCATCCACGAGGTCGGTTTTGTTGAGGAAAGCCACAACAGCCGGCACACCTACCTGACGGGCAAGCAGGATGTGCTCACGCGTTTGCGGCATGGGTCCGTCAGTGGCAGCCACTACCAATATGGCACCATCCATCTGAGCCGCACCTGTAACCATGTTTTTCACATAGTCAGCGTGACCCGGACAGTCAACGTGTGCATAGTGACGGTTTTCCGTTTCATACTCCACGTGTGCTGTATTTATAGTGATACCGCGCTCTTTCTCTTCCGGAGCCGCATCAATAGAATCATAGTCTTTCTGTTCAGCAAGTCCTTGCTTTGAGAGCACTTTTGTAATTGCAGCGGTGAGTGTGGTTTTCCCGTGGTCAACGTGACCGATGGTACCAATATTCACGTGCGGTTTCGTACGTTCGAATTTTTCTTTTGCCATAGCACTTGTCGTTTAAATCGTTATTATTAATTTTTATCGGTAAAAATTTTTGCCAAAAAAATAACTTGAGCCAATGACGGGAATTGAACCCGTGACCTCTTCCTTACCAAGGAAGCGCTCTACCCCTGAGCTACATCGGCTTTCCCAAAACCTTTGTTTCAAGGAGCTCTTCAGAATCATTGCCGCTGCATATTTCTCTCCTCTCTTCTGCAATCATTCTTCCGGGTCTCACCGGCTTTTTCAATCCAATTTCTTCTCTTCCATTCCCTGCAAGCAATCGCAATTTCTTTTGATTGCTTCCATCCCATCATCAGAGCGGGAGACGAGGCTCGAACCCGCGACCTACAGCTTGGAAGGCTGTCGCTCTACCAACTGAGCTACTCCCGCTTATTTATCAAGTTTGCCATGCATCCGCTCCACACTGAAAAATCAAGTGGGGAGAGCAGGATTCGAACCTACGAAGGCTAAGCCAACAGATTTACAGTCTGCCCCGTTTGACCGCTTCGGTATCTCCCCATTATCGAGCCAGCAGAGGGATTCGAACCCCCGACCCGCTGATTACAAATCAGCTGCTCTGGCCAACTGAGCTATGCTGGCAAACTCACCAAATATTGTTAAAGAACTGCTCCCTGCCTAAAATTGGCTTGCAAATTTAAAAATTTTCGCTTTTAGTAAAAACTATTATTGCGTTTATTATTAAATTTTCTTTCCTTTTCCTCAAATATGGCCTCTTTTCGTCCGTTCCGGGCATCATCGGCTGCATTCTCTCCTCTCTTTTTCCTTTTTTTCTCTCCTTCGGCCCCCTCCATTCCCGCTCGCGCAATCCGCTTTCTCCTATTTTTTTTGCAAGTTCAGATTTTTATCGATCTCTTCTAAAATGCGTGCGGCCAGGTGCAAAGCACGATATCCGTCTTTTACGTTCACTTCGGGCTCCCGATTCTCCGAAATACTTGTCGCAAATTGTTCCAATTCCATCTTTATGGCATTTACCGCGGGGGTCTCCGGCAGCTCCAGATGAATGAATTTTTTATTCCCTTCCTGATCCAGAATCAACTCAATGGCATTTTCGTTATCGCCCTGCTCCTCCGACAAACGGAAAATCTCCGTTTTCTTCTCCAGAAAATCCATCGTGATATAAGCATCCCGTTGAAAAAGCCTTGTCTTTCGCATATTTTTCATAGAGATGCGACTGGCCGTCACATTGGCGATGCATCCGTTCTCGAATTCAATCCTTGCGTTGGCAATGTCCGGTGTTCCGCTCAGCACACCCACACCGCTGGCTTTGACATCGGCAACGGCCGAAGGCACCATGCTGAGAATGATATCCAGATCATGAATCATCAAATCATGTACGACCGACACATCCGTGCCTCTCGGGTTGAAAACTGCCAGACGGTGGGCTTCGATAAAACGCGGGTCAAGGGGCATCTCCCGGATGGCAAGGTAGGCCGGATTATAGCGCTCTACATGCCCCACCTGTATCTTCATCTCCGATTGTTTCGAAGCATCCAGAAGCTTGCGGGCCTCGTCCACACTGCCGGTCATCGGCTTTTCGATGAAGAGATGCTTCGAGCGGGCCAGGGCCTCCATGGCACAATCAAAGTGCGACAAGGTCGGTGTGACGATGTCCACCACCTCTACGGCTTCCATCAACTCTTCCATGCGATCAAATCTTCTGACTCCGAGCTTCTCCACGGCCCGCGCTGCATTCCTGTCGTTGGGATCATAAAATCCCACCAGTTCATAGCGCTCGCTTTCAGCAAGAAGCTTCAGGTGAATCTTGCCCAGGTGCCCGGCACCCAAAACGCCCACTTTCCATCTTTTTTTCATGCGTTTCCAATTGAAATCCGGCTCTTTCCTTCGGCCCGAAAAACCTTCTTATTCCGATTTGGGATGTGACTGCCGGTATATTTCCTTTAATTCTTCAATTTTTCCATGTGTATATATTTGTGTAGCCGCCAGGTTGCTGTGTCCGAGCAATTCCTTGATGGCATTCAGGGGCGAGCCGTTGTTCAGCAGATGGGTGGCAAATGAATGCCTCAGCACGTGGGGGCTCTTCTTCTGCACAGCCGAGACCCTACCGATCAGGCGATTGACCGTATTGTATACAAACCCGGGCTGAAGCGGCCGGCCGTTATCCGATACCAACAGCTCCTCTGCGTCTGTCTCTATCTCTTCCTCGCGTGCCTGCAGGTAATCCCCGATTAAAGTCAGCATCTTCTCACTTATGGGAATGATGCGCTCTTTCTTTCCCTTCCCCAGCACCTTCAATGAGGCATCTCCAAAATCGATATCCCGGGTTTTCAGTCCGATAAGTTCGGCTCTGCGCATGCCGGTGGCATAAAAAAGCTCAATGATGAGGCGCTCGCGCAATGCTTTAAAGCCGGTGGCACCTTCGAGATAGTCGAGCAGGCCCTGCATTTCCTTTTGCTCAATAAAAACAGGAAGGCGCTTTTCGGATTTCGGACCGGCAATTTTGAGCATGGGGTCCTTTTCAATCAGCCCGTTGCGCTTTAAGTATTTATAGTAGCTCCTCAGGCTTGAGATTTTCCGGTTGATGCTGCGGCTGCTCAGCGCACGTCCCGATTCGGGGTTTTTCAGCCGATAGAGCCAGCTTCGCACCTCATCGGCTCCCACGCGGGCGGGATTCTTAATTTGGCAGTTCGATTCGAGAAAGTTCAGGAACTGACGGAGGTCCGTGCGATAGGCCTGAAGTGTATGATCGGAGAATCTTTTTTCCAGGCGGAGATAATCAAGAAAGGATTGGAAGGAATTCATGGAAAAAAGGAATTTGCAACTTAGCAGGCAATTTAATGCAAAACTGGCGCATTTGCCTTCTTTCCTTTATCCCATTTTTCTTCTCATGGTCTCGCGATAAGCCGCTTTCAGTATCTGGGCCCTGCGCTTCACCGAAGGCTTTGTAAAGGCCTGACGATCACGGATCTCACGCAAAATACCGGCCTTTTCAAATTTTTTCTTGTACTTCTTCAGCGCCTTATCTATGGACTCGCTGTCTTTTACTTCAACAATTAGCATCTGCTTTCCTTCTTTTATTTTGAGGGTGCAAATTTAAAAATTTCCTTTTAATTATTTGCAATTTACTGCTGGTTAATCTTTTAATATATTTCTTGCGATAACCAGTTTTTGAATTTCGGAAGTTCCCTCACCAATCGTACAGAGCTTCGAATCGCGATAATAGCGCTCAGCCGGGAAGTCCTTTGTGTAGCCATATCCGCCAAAAATCTGAACTGCATCGGTACTGACCTCCACCGCTATTTCGGATGCATAATATTTGGCCATGGCTGCCATGGTCGTATGTTTTTCCCCTCTCGTTTTCAGGTCGGCTGCATGAAAAGTGAGCAATTCGGCTGCTTCAATTTTCGTGTGCATGTCGGCCAGTTTGAAAGCTATTCCCTGAAACTCTGCAATGGCTTTTCCAAATTGCTCACGCTCTTTGGCATATTTCCGGGCCGCATAATAAGCACCTTTGGCAATACCGATCGAAAGGGCTGCAATCGATATTCGCCCGCCATCGAGCACTTTCAGCGCCTGTTTGAAGCCCTCGCCTTCCCGGCCGATGAGTTGGCTTTTGTGTATGCGGCAATTGTCAAACACCATCTCGGCTGTTTCGGAAGCACGCATGCCCAATTTGTCCTCCTTGCGGCCACCCGAAAATCCGGGGGTGCCCCGCTCCACGATAAATGCCGATGTTCCGTCAGCCGCTCCTTTCTCTCCGGTGCGGGCAATGACCACGGCCACATTGCCCGAAATGCCATGGGTGATGAAATTTTTTGTGCCGTCCAACACATAGTAGTCACCATCTCTGGCGGCAATGGTTTTCATATTCCCGGCATCCGAACCGGTATTGGGTTCGGTGAGCCCCCATGCTCCGATCCACTCGCCCGATGCCAGTTTGGGAAGGTATTTTTTCTTTTGCTCCTCGCTGCCATGCTGCAGAATATGCCCGGTACACAATGAATTATGCGCAGCCAGCGAAAGGCCGATGGAAGGGTCAATCTGCGAGAGCTCGTCAATGACCGTAATGTACTCGAAATAGCCCAGGCCGCTTCCGCCATATTCCTCCGGCACGAGCACGCCCATCATCCCCAATTCGCCCAGGCTACGAAATACTTCCACCGGAAAATATTGAGTTTCGTCCCATTTTCTTGAGTTCGGAGCAATTTCCCTTTCTCCGAATTTGCGGATGGTCTCCGCTATCATCTTTTGTGTTTCCGTTCTTTCAAAGTTCATGGCTCTTGATATTGATTTTGGACAAATGCACGGCCCTCGTCCCTATGGTGATTGGTATGGATTCCTTTTTGCGCTCTTCTTCCGATTCATTGTGCTCAACCCGGATGGCCAATTAATCAGAGATTTTTTAATTATTCTTTCTCCGTGCCCGGGCCGCATTGAGCAGCCCGATAAGCACGCATGGCCTCACAATTCTATATACGGTGCAATTTTACGCAGTAATTCCTCATCTACCAAGTAGCTCCTGAGGAGTATTTTTTTATCCCTGATTTTCACATAGTCCAGCCGAAGGCGAATGATTGCATCTGCTACGGCCCTGCTGATGTAGGGGTGAGCGGCCAGCTCCTTTGCGCTGGCCCGGTTAATATTCAGCTTTCTTATCATGGTAGTATCGAGCAGGGCCTGCGACAGGAGGCGCCCGGCCACCGCAGTGTCCAGGCGAGTGATCTCATAAAGCTGTTCTTTTTTGTAAAAGCCGCCCAGAGCCTCGCGGTAGCGGATGATCTGCCGGGCAAAATAAGGCCCGATGCCTTTAAATCGAGTAAGCGTGGCCGAGTCCACGGTGTTCAATTCAATAAATTCCGGTTCGCTTTCTTTGACTTCCTTCTGCACTTTGATCCGGCTTGCTTTCTCTTTTAAGCTGTCGTGGAGACTCAGGTAGGGCCTCAACTGCTCCATCCTTTGAGAGTCCATGCCATACACCTTTTTCAGCTCGTCAATGGAAGAAAATATTCCGCTTTGCCTGCGATAAGCCAGAATGCGATGGGTATATACAGGCCCTATGCCCGGCAGTGCCAGCCAGTCGAGCGAATCTGCATTGTTGATATCAATGATACGGGCCTGCCGCGGCTGCCGGGGATAACCGCTTCTTTGCTTATGCTGCGCTCCGATCCGGATGTAGGGTTCCAGGCGCAAATAAAGCTCTTTGCTCATCCGGTAGAGCTTCAGCAAATCATCTTTCTCATAAAAGCGGCCGCCTGCTTCGCGGTATTGGAGCCACTGGGCTGCCAGCAGGCTGTCGAGGCCGAGCTCTTTCAAGCCGGCCGGCCCGATCCGGTTTGGATCAAAAGGAAAAAGACGGGCAGGCTCCGACTCTCCGGTCAGAAGAGTGTCAAATTCATCTCCCTCAAGAGCTATCACTTCCACTTCACTGATGCGGGCCGGAAAGAAATATCGATAAACAGCCGGAGTCAACAATACAAGGGTCAGTATAAGCAAGAGGAGTACGAGTCCGTTTCGTTCCGAATAGCTGAGAGTGAAATATTCCCGCAAAAAATGCTTCATGGCGACCTATAAATATAATACAGTCGCGTGAAGAATAGAAGCAGACGGGCTACCAGCGCTTGATAATTTCTCCCGTTTTGATTTTGTTCAGATAGTCGGCCAGCGATTTTCGCACTTCAGGCATGAGGATATACAGGCCCAGAATATTGGGGAATGCCATGGCAAAGATCATGGCATCGGAGAAATCGACCACAGGTCCCAGATTCATGGCAGCCCCCACTACAATAAAGACCAGAAACATAAACTTGTAGGAAAGGTCGGCTGTACGGCTGCGGCCAAAGAGATATTTCCATGACTGCAAGCCGTAATACGACCACGAAATCATCGTAGAGAAGGCAAAAAAGATCACCGAAATGGCGAGAACGATATCAAACCACGAAATCACGCTTTTGAAAGCCGTAGAGGTAAGTTGTATTCCCTCGGTAGCGGCAATGTCGGCATTCAGGTAGGTGCCCGTCACGATGATGACCAGCGCGGTGATGGTACAAACCACGATGGTGTCTATAAAGGGCTCGAGCAGGGCCACAATTCCTTCACTGGCCGGGTTTTCCGTTTTTACCGCTGCATGGGCAATCGAAGCCGAGCCTATGCCCGCCTCATTTGAAAACGCTGCTCTTCGGAACCCCTGTATCAGCACTCCCACAAATCCTCCGGCTACTGCTTTGGGTCCCCAGGCCTCGCTGAAGATCAGTCCGAAGGCATGCGGCACCGCACTGTAATGTGTAAACAGGATCACGAAGGCACCCAAAACGTAGATGACCACCATCAACGGAACAATCTTTTCCGTGACACGGGCAATGCTTTTGATTCCTCCAATTATTACAAGTGCGACCAAAATCGCAAGTAAGATGCCGAAGACCCAACCCTGCTGCAAGGCACCGCCCACGGGCAGCGTGGTACTAAACTGCTTGAATGCCTGATTTACCTGAAACATATTGCCACCGCCAAAAGAGCCGCCCACCGTCATGATGGCAAAGAATGCGGCCAGCACCTTGCCCAGGCGGCCCCACCCTTTTTCCTTCAGCCCCTTGGAGAGATAATACATCGGCCCCCCGTACACCGTGCCGTTGTAGTCGATGTCGCGGTATTTCACCCCGAGGGTGCATTCCGTAAACTTCGAAGACATACCGAGCAGCCCGGCCACAATCATCCAGAAAGTGGCTCCGGGGCCGCCTATGCCGATGGCAATGGCCACCCCCGCAATATTGCCCAGCCCTACGGTGCCCGAGAGCGCTGCCGTCAGGGCCTGAAAGTGAGAAACCTCCCCTTTTTCTTTCGGATCGGTGTAGCGGCCGCTCACCACGTCAATGGCCAGCTTAAATCCTCTGATGTTGATAAACTTAAAATAGATGGTAAAAACGATGGCTCCCAATATCAGCCAGATAAGGACAAAGGGAACCTTTACGGCTTTCAACTTAAACTTGTATGCAGATTTTACCGGAGCATTGCCCTCTTTCTTCCGAAGCGTCAGCAAGAAGGATTCTCCATCGCCCGTTTCCACATCCAGCGGCTCTCCGAAGCGGCTGCGTTTGCTGAACTCATAGAGATTCCCCTCCTTTTCAAAACGGTAGATCAGCACAAAGCTCTCTTCATCATATGGCTCGATGAGGAACTCCTCATCGGTCGGGAAATTGGCGGAGTACTCAATGTCGAAAGGTGCTTCGCTGCGATATCTTGACTCGCCTTCCGAGATGATTTCGTCAAACTCGAGTTGCTTTTTCAGCGAGAATGAGTAAAAGATGATATCGGAGACCAGCTTGGATACAGGCTCTACCTTTTTATTGATGCGTTCATCAACTGAGGCCTCTTCATTGCTCCCGCTTTTTATCAGTCGAACATCGGCTGCGTGGCTTTGCAGCGAAAGCTGAAGCATCAAAAAGAGGGTCGTTATCCTTAGAATCATATGAAAAAAATTTAGGCCTTCGAAATTCGAAGGCCTAAAAATATAAAATCACTGCAGTTTAATTGATTGTGCTTAGTGTTGGATCAGAATCTTTTTGCTCACGCTTCCTTTCCCTGCAAATATTTTAAGCAGATAAAAGCCATTCTGAAGATCCGATACATCCATGCTGAAGTTTTGCAAGCCACCGACTGCAACTCTTTTGATCATTCTACCTGATAAATCAAAAAGCTCCAGCGTTTCCATCTGCTTTTCACCACTGGCGATCATCAACTGATCATTGGCAGGGCTCGGGAATATACGCACCTTCAGCAGCGAAGGATTCTCAATCCCCGTGTTGATCCTTGACAGTCCGAAGACCTGCACCTCGTCCACGGCTGCTTCCACGATGCTTCCCCCGTCAAAGGGCAATCCCGTGATGAGGCTGTCCTGCGCTATGAATCGCAAGGAAACCGTTTGACTCGGTGTGACATAGTCTTCTACGCGAACCACATTTTGCCGCCACGACACATCCGAAACGAAGGTACGCTCCACACGAACCCAGTTGACCCCGTCATCCGAGATAAAGACCTGCCAGGCATCGTTGCCGGGGTTGGCTCCTCCGGGAGGATCGTTTACAAACCATCTCCAATACGAGATGGCCGGATTTTCGATATCGCTGACATCAAAAGGAGGCGTTTGCAGGGTGGTTTTTCCATCGTCCACATCGTTGGTACCAAAGCTGGCCGAAACCGAAGCGTTGCCCGTAAAGGCACATAGATTCAGGTCATTTCCGATTTCGGTTTTGTCTTTATTGGTCTGTACCATAAAAGACCCCGAGAAAGAAGGGTTGGGCGATTCGATGGTCCACTGGCCGGTCGATGCATCGTCATCACCGTCCGGATTGAAGAACCAGGGGCCAAATTCGTTGTCAAAATCCTGACGCTCCATTTCCTGATAGCCGATCATAAGAAAATAGGGAAGATTGGCATCACCGGCCAGTTCCGAGTCGTAGGGCTCAAATGCGGCAGGAAAAGCGAAGATATCATTGATTCCGAAGTAATATTCCAGAATATCGCCCCGCCTGAGGTCGGGCAGATCGGCTGTATACAGGGTGGCTCCTTTGCTTTGCATCGGGAGGCTGTTCCACGAAGCTTCACCCAGATTTCGGTAGTAAAGCGTCAACTCTCCAATATAAGTGGTCAGCGTGGTATTGACATTTGCGACCAATACAATACCCGTGCTGTCTTCTGACTGCAAAGGCGCTTCGTGTAAAATCTCCACCCCGGTGAGCAGAGAAATGCCATGCTTACCAAAGGCATCCAGAATGGCCGAATCATTGGGTGTACCGTTGCTGATATTCGCATCGTCATCATCGAACAGCAATACCTGCAGAAGAATTTCGCTGTAAAGTTGGCCTTCCATTCCGTCCGGTGCATTGGGGGTACCGGTGTGGCCTCCCACAAAGAGCGTTGTCATCTGATCAATATCCCCGAGGTTCAGGTACAGGTCCCAGAATGCACCGGCAATAATCTCTCCGTCTGCATGCACCTGCCCCACGAGGTCGCGCGGATAAACCTTCCGGTTGATATCATATCGCCTGACAAAGGTGGAAGAATCTCCCGAAAACCCTCTGCCCAAAACCGGGTCTTTCGATATCGAAAAGCCCCAAACGTCTGAGTATGCTTCTCCGAGGGCACCGTTGGAGAATGTGCCTCCGAGATAATCATAATAAAAGAAATTGATACCGTGACCATATTCGTGATATATCACATCACTGAACAGGGATGTTTGCGGGCATCCGTTTCCAGCCACAAAGAAGTTGATGGACGAGCCGTTGAAAAAAGCATTACAACTACCTGTTGGGATATCAATGTTTACCGTAAGAGGGATATCCAGCGTAGTAAAATCGGCCGGCAGAAACCTTTTCATGTGTTCATGTACCTTGTCCGTATGAAAATAACCGTTGATCTCCGTCACTTTTGCACCCGAAAGATCGAGGTTGTTGCTGCCCGGATAAATGGTATCGATCAGCACCGTGGTCGAGTCGAACTCTGCATTTACCACCCATGCATATTTGCCCCCGAGGAAAATCCTGACTTCCGTGGGCTGGACAATATCCGGCAGGGTGATGTTACCGTTTTCATCGGTGTATAAGGTATCCCCGTTGATGAGTACCATCAGATTCGGTATATTGACAATTTCACCCCCCGAGAGCGGGTTAATGACCATGCTGTCGCTGATATTCAGATTGGCTGCCTGCGGTGCCCAGGCGTGTATTTTGTCGGCCCGATAAAGCACCTCGCCACTCTTAAGGTCAACCAGGGTTTGAAAAAGAGAGGGCATGCCGCTCTCGTCCTCGGCAAAAACTTTGGCTTCTTTTACCAATCGATATTCATACTCGCCCGAAGCAGCAACGACCGGCAGGATGTACTTACCGGGGTCCGTTTCCACGCGTTGAATTTCAAAGCCTTCCAGCCCGGCCACCGCAAAAGTTTCCAGTGCCGACTCGGGGAGATCGCTTGCTTCCGTTGTTTTTTCTATCGGATAAATACGCAATTTAAAGAACACAAGGCGCCCCTGCTCATCGAGCTGAAACTTGGCTTCGCTCCAAAGCACTTTGAGGCCTTTGTGCCATTGCTCGAAGCGAAGGACTTTGTACTTGCCGTTGTCGTGCATGTTTTTAAATACCAGCTCAGCGAGCGGCAACTTAAAGCCGGCCAGCTCACGCGAAATAAAGTTTTTCACGGCTGCGACAGGGTCTGCCGGCTCCAAGGCAATGGGCGCACCGGCAGCCATCAGCGGCCAGGAACTGCGCTCATCAAACTGCACCCACCAGCTGCCGTATTTTTGTGTAAAGACCTGCCAGGCCGCCTGCCTGCGCAAGGCCTCCTGCACGGGCGCCTTCGGCCTTATCTGCTCATCGTTTACAAAGGTTATTTGCCGGAAAGAAGCAGGTGCCGGTAGCTGAGCGAAAACACCTGACGACAAAAGGAAGAGTGTTAGAATAAGAAAAAGAACTTTTTGCATGAATCGTTATTTTTTTGGTTTGAGTGCACAAAATAAGAAAAGCAAATAGCTTAACCATCGGGAAAAGTATTAATTAGCTGATATAGCACTGATAAATGACAAAATCAAGACCGTTTCCGCTCATTGTCACCTTATTGGCGGAAAGCCTGAACTATAAATTTCGACATTCCCATAGATACATATCATCGGATTTCTCGGTTTTTTTCCGCAAAAAACCGAAATCAGGATGCGCTTACGCTATTCTTCCAGGTGAACTCCTTGAGCAGCCGGGCATTTTGCGGATCGAGGAGGGCCGGGTCGGGGTCTATGCTGCTGAGAATCTCCACCATGGTATTGATTTTTGCTTCGAGATCGAAGTAACGGTTGATCACCACCACTTTCTTGCTCTCGAGTATGCAATAGCCGCTGTTGAAGTGTCCTTTTTCAAAGCGGATGAGATAACCGATGGCTTCAAACAAGCTTTCCAGCTTTTTTAATGTGTGTCGGGTATACTTAAACATTTGCGGCTCCGTTTATCGCTTGAAGTATCAAAATTAAGTCAAAGTCGGACAACAGCCCGCGGGGATATTCCACATTTCACCGGGAAATGCATTCCTTGCCTTAAATTCGCATCCGTGAAAAGCATCCTCACCCTTTTTTTCCTTTTCGTCAGTTTCTTCGCAGGGGCTCAGACCTTTCGTGCGGCCCCCATTGTCGGATTCAACATGGCCCAACTGGACGGAGACAACCTGGCAGGCTATCATAAGATGGGCTTTCACGGAGGTGCGAAGGTATTTGCACGCCTAAATAAAAACTTTTCGCTGGGCTTTGAAATGCTTTACAGCGAAAAAGGGAGCCGCAGAAACCGCAGAATATACTTTCAGGGCGAAGACTTCGAAGTCAAATTAACTTATGTGGAAATTCCGCTGCTGATACATTACATGGATCGAAACGGCATGGCTTTCGGGACCGGATTTTCCTACAATGCCCTGCTCGACACGGCCGGATTTACCTACGGGCCCAACAATCCGCTGAACGAACCTGTGGAGTTCAAACCCTGGGATATTACCTGGATTGCAGACCTCCTCTATCTCATCAATGATCATTACGGCATCAATATACGCTACTCATACAGCCTCCTGCCGATTGGCAGCTATGAATATTCCGAATTCCGAAACGGCCGGGTTTCAAACAATCTGCTGACTTTTCGATTTTTATATCTTTTTTAAAGAGCGCAGCTCATCTATGGTGCCGGCAATGAATTGCAACAATTCTTCGCGGCCTTCACCGGCAATGGCCGAAGACATAAAATGAGGCGGCATTTCTTCCCAGGTCTTGAGCAACTCCTTCTTCCATTCAAAATATCGCTCCGCATTTTTTTTCGTCTTTTGCCGGTCGACCTTGGTAAATACGATGACAAAGGGAATGCCCAGCCCTCCCATGTAGTTGATGTTTTCGATATCATTGGCCTGCGGAGGTACATTGATGTCGATCAGCTGAAAGACCACCACCAGGGTTCTCCGCTTGCGCAACACATCATCGATCATTCTCTTGTATGTTTTCCGGTCGGATTTGGAGCGCTTTGCATAGCCGTAACCCGGCAGGTCGATGATATGCCAGTAATAAGAGTGGCCGTCTTTTTCGCTTTCGATCTCAAAAAAATTGATCGACTGTGTCTTTCCCGGTGCTGCACTGGTCTTGGCCAGCTTCTTCCGGCCTGTCAGCATATTGATCAGCGATGATTTGCCCACATTGGAGCGACCGATAAACGCGAAGTCGGGGAGCAGCTCCTTGGGGGTGTCTTCCAATTTATGATAACTGCCTATGTATGCTGCTTTTAATATTTTCATCCCGGCAAAGATACAAAGGCCCGGAGGAGATTGCAGCGTGCAAAGGGCGCCATGAAAAGCCGGGGAAAGGCCTATCTTTGCGGCAATTCGACCCGGAAAATGAAAGCGGAAAAGAGAAAAGTAGAGCAGGTGCTTCCTTATGCGGAAGAATCCAGCGGAAAGCAGGAACAGCTTCGCGAGATGTTTGACCGCATTGCTCCGGTCTATGACCGGGCCAATCATCTTTTCTCTTTTCAAATTGACAAAAGCTGGCGCAAGACGGCTATCCGCAGCCTTCGCAGGCAGAAACCCCGCCTGATACTGGATGTGGCAACGGGAACGGGCGATTTCGCCCTCGAAGCCGCAGCAGAGCCGGCCACCGTGAAGGTGACCGGCATCGATATTTCGGAAGGTATGATGGCCCTGGCATGCGAAAAGGCCAAAAAACGGAAACTGGAGGGGAAAGTCGAATTTATCAACGGAGCGGTCGAAAATCTTCCCTTCTCCGACAATAGCTTTGATGCCGTCACCGTTGGCTTTGGAGTAAGAAATTTCGCCTCTCTCGCACAAGGCCTGCGGGAGATTCACCGGGTATTGAAAAACGATGGCCGCGTAGTCATTCTGGAACTTTCCAAACCAAAAAATTCGCTCATATCAACATTCTACAATTTATATTTCGGAAAATTTGTCCCGTGGTGCGGCTCCCTGATCTCAAAAGACAGCGAAGCCTACCGCTATCTCAATCGCTCGGTAGAAGCTTTTCCCGAAAGGGAAGCCTTCATCGGGATGATGAAAGAGGCGGGCTTTAATCATACGCAATGGAAGTCATTAAGCTTTGGAATATGCATGCGATACAGCGGTCAAAAGTAGTACTGCTCCTGCTTCTGATCTGCACGGGTTACCTGGCCCGGGGGCAGTATAATGCCTATTCCTTCGACCAGAAATATGCGACACGATGGTTGCACTTCGGCATTCCCATGGGCTACAGTTCCAATAATTTCCGCATCAAACTGAATAAGAAATTCATCTACAACGATTCGATCCGCTCGGTCATTTCGCGGCCCAGCCCGGGCTTTCATGTCGGCATCATCACCAATGCCCACCTGAGCAAGAATCTGGATTTTCGTTTTATTCCGGGGCTTTCGTTTTCAGGCAAAACCCTCGAATATGAAACCTTCTACGATACGACTTTCACGAAATACATCGAATCGGTCAACCTGGAGCTGCCCTTTCTCCTGAAATTCAAGTCCGATCCGTATAAAGACATGCGGGTTTATGTTTTGATGGGGATGAAATACACCTACGACCTCGCGTCCAACGTAGATGCGCGAAATGCCGAAGACCTTGTAAAAATCGGGCGCCATGATTTGCTGGCCGAATATGGATTCGGGATTGAATTTTATACGCCCTATGTCATTCTGGCTCCCGAGATCAAAATCTCCCAGGGCCTGATCAACGTGCACGCCCGCGATCCCAACTTGCAATTTTCAAATGTGCTGAATTTTCTGCTCACGCGTGTGATCTCCATCACCCTCAATATTGAGGGTTGATCAGAAACTGTTTTTCCACATCATGCTTTCTACCGGCTTGACGGTCCGCTTTGTGTATTTGGCGTTGTGCTTGGCATTGTACATCTGCTCAATTTCTCCTTCCACCACGAAGTAGATCAGCTGCCCGATGGGCATGCCGGCATAGATGCGCACCGGCTGAGAGCAGGATATCTCGAGTGTCCAGGTGTTGCAGTATCCCACATCGCCCTTGCCGGCTGTAGCGTGTATGTCGATACCGAGGCGCCCAACGGAGGATTTTCCTTCGAGGAAAGGAACATGCCGGTGCGTTTCGGTGTATTCTTCCGTCACTCCGAGATAGAGGGTGTTGGGTTCGATCACAAGCCCTTCGGGCGGGATGATGATGTCCTCCGTTTCGTTGTGCATGCGGGCATCCAAAACCCTGTTTTTATACACTTTCAGCCAGCGGCTGAGGTGTACGTCATAGCTGTTGGTACCGAGAAATTGCCTGTCAAAAGGCTCAATCAGGATATTGCCTTTTTCGATTTCTTCGAGGATGCGCTTGTCGGAAAGAATCATGGAATTTTTATTTGAAGGAAACAAAGGTAAAATATCTGCGCCAGTGTGGCTGCGCTCAGAAGCTGTCAATTTGCCATGCAATGACCTGGCGGTCGTCTCCCGCGCTGTAGAGCAGCCCGCTGTGCGACTCGTAGTGCAGGGCATTGACCGAGTGCCGGTGCCCGCCCTCGCGCTCCGCTTGAATCACTTTGAGCAATTGAAAATTATCGAGCGACCATATCCTCACTTCCTTGTCGCGGCCGGCCGATGCCAGCAGCTCTTCACCGGGTCCCGCGGCCAGATCGTTGATGGTAAGGCGGTGGGCCGGAATGGCATGCAAGGGCTCAAAGGCAGCGCCTGCATCCCAGAAACGAAGTACCGCATCACGTCCACCGCTGACCAGCCACTGACGGCCCGGAAGCCATAAAAGACAAAAAACCGAATGCTCGTGGGCTTTCCAGCGATGCTTCAGCGCGAGGGTTTCGGCATCCAGCACATAGATATGCCGGTCGCTGGAAGCAAGAAAGATTTCCGAACGTTCGGGCACGGGCAGTATTTCTCTGATGGATTGCCCGGCCAGGGCTCTTTTCCCGTGCAGTTTGCCCGTCACTTTGTCCCAGGCATAAAGGAAGCCACCGGCTGTGCCTGCCAGAATCCGGGGCCCGCCTTCGGCCAGGCTGAAGACGCTGCGCCCCCCGGTGGCCAGCGTCAGGGCAGGGCGCCCGCCTGCCCAATCGAGTAGCAATACGTCTCCCTTCATCCGCCCGGCCAGCAGGCGATGGCCGTCATGCATCATCAGGGCCGAAAAGAGCTGCGAGCCCGCTTCGGCCACCCGCAGTCCTTCATCGCCTCGCGCTGCCTCCCACTCTACGATATGCCCGTCTGCACCGGCTGCGATCACCGTTCCCGGCTTGCGTCCGGCCGTCAGTGCATAAATGGCTGCCTCGTGTCCGCTAAAGTGACTTACTTTTTTTACTTTCAGTTTCATTATTCACGCTTTAAAGCAAACGGCCCTTGTCTATCGTCACACTTCTTACTCTTCCGGGCAAAACTAAACTAGGGATATGGCATATCGAAGAAGCGGCCGGTGAACTCGAAAAAAAACTGCAGCTCAGCGCACAGGAAAAAGCCCTTC
>Ga0256839_1000446_pt1 | contig 53641 bp, 46 predicted proteins | sample 354166metaG_FD_185968 | JGI IMG/M metagenome (GOLD analysis project Ga0256839, IMG submission 185968) | Hydrothermal vent microbial communities from Mid Atlantic Ridge, Atlantic Ocean - 354-166 | ecosystem: Environmental > Aquatic > Marine > Hydrothermal vents | place: Atlantic Ocean: Mid... | reverse complement strand
AAAAATCTTGCTTGTTACCCCCCCCCATTCATTATATTTGTAAGTGATGATGGCAATTTTAATCCCTGCAAGCGCTTGTTAGGCATATCTTATTTGTGCTGTCTTTCTCCTGTGGGTGTGGGTGCGCAATACTACTACTATTTGCTGCTGAGGTGAGTAGTAGTAAGTGACAAAGCCGTGCATTTGGTGCCGATGCATGGGGGCGAATGTCTTCCGCCCTGATGTGTGAGGCGATTAGTTAGTAAAAAGTTCTTTTCGTTTAGCTATGAAGAAAAATGTACCCTTCCTTCATGCGGTAGGTTGTTTCATATTAGGGGGGCTGATGTTTTTGTTTACTGGCTCGACTATTTGCGCACAATCCTCTGAGTTTTGTCCTTTAGCTGAGGTGGAGAGCGTTAGTGTGGTCCATTATGAAGCGTACGCTAAGGTGCTTGTTCGCTTTCGCACTTCTAAGCTTGTCACACGTATAGTCGTGTACGATGAGTATGGGGAGCTAGTGGGCGAATGGTACATTCCGAGATCTTTGGGGCAGTTGTCTTTGTCTCATCTTCCACCCAATCGCATATTTACAGTAGAGGCGGAAGACTTTTGCGGCAATATGCAGGTGCTTGCTCACTTGGAAACTTTTCCAGGCCCCGATTACGAATCGGGCATAGGTGTAAGTCTTCCTTTGTTTGACCTGCTCGAAGCTTTTACCCAACAATTCGATAAAGATCTGGTCACCTTTATGGCGCAACACAATGAGATCCCTTTGTGGGAGCGACTGGCTTTTTTGCAGCAGTTTTTGCTCGGCGGACAGCCTTTTGCACAAGACTATGGCAATGCTTGGCCACCGGCTACTGCTTTTGAGGTAGAGGATGAGGAGCCTTGCCGATGTGCCTTTGTGTTTGTGCGATGGCAACAGGCATCACCGGCTACTATGAGCAATGGCACTATCGAGCCAGTTGCTTTTTATGGCACGGGCACGCTCGGGGACCCTGATGCTAAGTATGAACTCGCCATAGAAAGGGCGGGAGCTGCTAAGGACGTGGCACTCTATACACAGGGGTGTCGGACGGGTAATGGCCACTATCAGTACCAATACAATGAGGCGAATGGCGCATTTAGTGTGTCGGCGAGTTATGCTGCCTTGGGTTATCACTATTTGTGTGTCGGCAAGCTCTACCTACCAAAAACATGTGCATGTGAGAAATGCTTGTACTTGAGCGCGCGCTATGTGATTGATCTATATTCTCAGGTCAGTAAAGATGCGGGTTGGTGTGTGACGATAGGGAACAAGGCTGCCTGGGCCGATGCAGAAGACTATGCCGCTTTGCTCAAAAAAGATGGTGCCGGGTGGGAAGTGTTGGGGGCTGGAGTAGCCCGTACATCTGCCTATGCCGAGGTATCTGCCAATACCGATTTTTGGCTATCAGCAGTCAATATAGCCTCTATCATTGTTGGTGGTATTGGCGGGGGAAGTGGCTTGACACAAGTGGAAGAGTTGGCTCAACAGCTCGAAAATTTGCTGTCGGTAAAAGCATGGGAACACGAGGGCAGTTGGGGTACAAGCACTTTGGATACCACGCTAATTTCCTTGGACGACTATTTTTACTGCTTTCCACCCAATCAGCCCATTCGTTTTTATGTGTTTTCTACCTCTTACCTCCGCTCAGGCGGCAAGCGCAAATGGAGGTCATGGGCAAAGGTGCGATCTAGTTTCTCAATCGATGCAGTAGTCCCAGCTGATGGCGGGCCACCTGTTGCTTGCTGTACCGACCAAATGGGGAACTGGGTAGCTAAGGGCTTTATTTTTCCTTTTTACAATACGTCGCATATGCTCGACATTGTGAGGTGGCACTTTGCATTATGGCCATGGAATGGTTGGACGCCTTATGATCCGCTTCCGGGTGAATACGGGGAGCTGTCATATACTATTGGTTGTCGGCCGGGGGCATATGGGCCACCTGTGTCGTGGCGGCAAGTTGCTTACCGACAAGGAGAGATTCAAGGCACTTCAAGGCGAACACATTCAGCTACTGAACTATTGCTAATTGAGCCGCAAAGCAAAGTAGCTGCTGTAGAGGCCACCGCCTACAAAGAGCATGCGGTACCCCTCAGCTGGCCCTGCAGCCTCTACGTCTATGACTTTAGTGGAAGACTCGTATGGAAGGGAATAGAAACATGGGCGCGCCCTACTGCAGTGAGTGCCCAGATGCTTAAGGAGGAAGGGTGGTTGGAAGCAGGCAGGCTGTATATTTTCCATTGGCGAAATGATCGTGCGAGCAAGACAGAAAAAGTATGGGTTCACTGATATGTGAGTTGTGCCCTGCCCTCAGCTATCCCATTGTAGAGATAGAAAGGGAGCTTTAGGGTGGGGTTTTCTTTTGCATTTAAAACAGGTATGTACAAATGCAATGTGCGAGCCGACTTTCCAAAATATATGGGCATGTGAGCGCAATGGTGTGGGTGTATCTTTTCACTTCACTTTCGCTATGGGGGCAAGTGAGCGGTCATGTGTTCGATGCACGCACGCGGCAACCCTTGGCTAATGCCAACGTTTTTGATTACATTACGGATAAGGGCACTGTGACTGATACTTTGGGCTTTTTTAGCTTGCGCTTAGATGCCGATAGTGCCTACCTGCGCATTTCTTACGTGGGCTATCACGAAGCACTGTTGCACGTGCGCTTGCCATTGACGCGTCCGCTAGAAGTATGGCTTGAGCCTGGGGAGCAACTGCCTCAGGCCGAGATCACCGCTCTACGCGATAGAGAAGCGTTTTTTGCACCTGATCAAGTCGAAAGCATGCACCTTTTGGCCAAAGATGTATTGGTGCAGCCTGTGCTTATAGGAGAGCCCGACCTGCTGCGCACTTTGGCTACATTGCCGGGAGTGCAGATGGGACTCGAGGGGCAAAGTAGCATTTTTGTACGTGGCGGTTTGCGCGATCAAAACCTGCTTTTGATCGATGGCGAGCCTCTTTATTACGCCAATCATGTATTTGGTTTTTTATCGGTGTTTAATCCCGATGTAGTACGAGACATACACTTCTATCGAGGCGGCTTTCCTGCTCGTTATGGAGGGCGCCTCAGTGCTGTTATTGACGTGTCGGTGCGCCCGGGTGCTGATACTGCTTGGCAATGGCATGGGGGAATCGGATTGATCAGTGGTCGCCTGACAGGTTATGGTCCTGTTTCGGACAGGATGACGCTGTTAGTAGGGGCGCGACGTACTTGGATTGATTTACTACTTGCGCCATTTTCTCGGCGAAACGGGCTGGGTGGAAAAGCTTATTTTCACGACTATAACTTAAAACTTACCTATCGGCCTTCATCACGATGGCATTTTTGGGCAACGAGCTACTGGGGTCAGGATCTAATTGATGTGTATGTCCAAAAACTGGGATGGGTAACGGAACCGATGATGAACGAGCTCATTCAGGTGACGCTAAACGAGGATGGGTATCTATTGAGCTGGGGCAATCGCATAGCAGCTGTAGGAGGTACCTACTATTTTGGCGATAGCCTCTGGATAAGTGCCCGTGTGGGGGTTGGCCACTCGCCTATGGAGTGGGGCTTCTCTACGCATTGGGCTCCGGATACCGACTCCAGTCAGTTGCAAAATCGATGGTTGCAAGCATCTATATCTGATCGGCGTTTGCATCTATGGGGTGTATATGCGCGACTGCATCATCAATTGGAAAGTGGTTTGTATTTAATGCGCCATGCGTATCGTCCCTTTAGCTTGCAATTCAGCTTAGAAGGTCCTGGCTTTGCACAGTACATTTCAGAAAAATGGGGCGAAGCGCGTGCACTCGAAGGGGCATGGTATGTGCAAGACAAGTGGGCTTATGGCCCATGGTCAGGCATGGTAGGTTTGCGCCTTTCGGGGTTGATGCGAGCGACCTATCGCACCGGAGCACTCGAACCGCGCTTGGTGCTACGCTACATGTGGTCGGACAAATGGGCATTGTACGGTACACTGACGCGCATGATGCAATACAGTCATCTGGCCCATGGCATGCGCATTGCATTACCTACGGATCGGTGGTTGCCTGCTTCAGCGCAATTCCCGCCGCAATCATCGTGGCAATACGCCTTGCAACTGAAGGGGTGGTGGGACGCTCGATGGAGGTTGGAAACGGGCCCGTGGTATAAGCGCATGCAGAACATAGTGATGTATGCCGATGGGGCTGATCCTACTTGGCCTATCCGCAATGAGCAAGACATGTTTGCTCGGGGTAGCGGTTACGCTTTTGGATGGGAGTTGAGTGGCTACACCGAACGCGACAACTGGTCGCTTCGCATGCATTATACTTACTCGAGAGCACAGGTACATTTTCCTAGAAAAAATGGAGGCCGTCCCTTTTTTCATCCCTTCGACCGCCGGCACAAAGTGGATATAGCGTGGGAGTGGCATATCAACGACCGCATGCGTTTTTCTGCTGTTTGGGTATTTGCTACGGGCAATCCATTGATTGTGCCTGCTTATCGAGTTCCGAATACCACCGAATATTACATATACAGCACTCCGGATGAGCGTCGCAATCGCCCTTTGCACCGCCTTGACTTGAGTCTACAGCGCAGCAAGCGCAAAAAGCGCTTTTTGCGCACCTGGATTTTTGGCCTGTACAATGCTTATAGCAGGCGGAACCCTTTGTATGTAGATGTGCTTAACCCACCAGGCAAAGAGAAGGGGTTGTATGAACTCACCCTCTTCCCCATCTTGCCTTTTGTCGCTTTTCAGCTGTCCACAACACTACTCACTGAGTAGTAGGTACGCTTGACTTCTAATTGGCAAAAAAAGTGAGTACACATGAATCGTAAGTTTACTTCTTTCATTTTGCTCTATGGTGTGCTCTTTAGTAGCACGCTCAGCCTGACGAGCTGTGCTGACATGGTGTTGCGCGAGGCTTCTGTGCCGCTTTTTGACCCAGTACCTTGGCTCGATTGTACACTTAGGGTTGGGGATACTCGAGCTGTGGTTGACCTCATGCCAGTCTATGACGTGCGTTTTGGGCTCAATATCTCGTCGCTTGGATTGACAGACATGGAGCGTACTGCGCAAATTTTCTTGTATCGGAATGGTACCCAGTGGTGTGGTCCCTTTCTCATAGACGAACAGACATTTGGTGCAGATGCTCCCTTCTGTCCGTTACCCGAGCCAGTGCCTCCACAATCAGATACCTGGGCGATAGAAGTAATTTTGGCTGATGGCCAAAGACTCTATGCCTCCCAAACTACGCCTACCTGTGTACCTGTGAACGAAGTGGTTACCTCATTGGGCGAGCCACTACAAGCTTGGGCTCCCTTGCAAGGAACAGTAACAGTCTCATTCGACGACCCTCCAGGGGAAGCAAACTACTACTTGATCGACCTGTTGCTGGCCCTGGATGACTCTTTTGGACCGCGCTCTTTTGCCGATGCACAAATTGAGCTGGTCAGCCATGAACACGTGCCCAAAGGGGGAAGCCTGTTTTCTGACGCCACTTATGGCCCTTGGCTATTGGACGACCGCCAGTTTGATGGCACTTCAGTGAGTGTCGTGTTTCACTTTTCTGCTATGAACAGTAGTGCACTAACCGAAGGTGCTTTTACCCAGGCCAAATTGGTTTCTCTGACGCCAGAGGCAGCAGCGTGGATACGATCTTGGCGCTTGATGTATCGCAGTGAGGAGCTCGGTCCTTTTGCCGAACCTGTTACCCTGGAAATGAACGTCGAAGGTGGGCTAGGTTCTTTCCGCATGTTGTGCGAGGACAAGTTAAAAGTGTATTGGTAGTACACATGATGGGGACAGACGCATCGCACTTCCTGTCCGTGTGATGAGAAAGGCAGCTTGAGCGTGTCAAATTTTTTTTGTTTGCATCACTTCCTGCCAGCTGAGGCAGGTGGGATAGCCCCTGTGAGCAAACCACTGGCGTGTCTCGTTTGGTCCTTGGCGGGAAGTGGCTAGTACGAAGTCGCCACCCCAAGCACCTAGCGATTTGATTACACCTAAGTCGTAGTCGGGAAAGTGCGTTTGCTGTACGGGTTTAAGGTCGAGAGCTTGCGCCACTAACTCTTCGTGGCGGCGCACATACTCTTCGAATGCATCGAGTTGCTCGGCGTGTAGGATGTGGTCAGTGAGGCGGGAAATGGCTCTGATCAGAGCGTGTAGGTCGAGGCGCGCCGCCAGCTTGGCAAAGCGTGCAATGCCTTGGCGGCTGTCTTGTTTTGCTTCCAGATAGATGAACCATAATTGGTCAGCAAAAGGTGGGTGGAAGGATGCGGGTTCCCAATGAGGCTGCCAGCTGCCGTTGTGAGGGCTGCGCCAAAAAATAATGGGACTTTCAGCCATGGCGGTAGCCAGGTCGTAGCCTGAACCACCAAAGCTGGCTTCTAGCAAGGCAAATGGATCGACCTGAGCCCAGCGTGCGAGATTGGCCAGTAGTGTAGCACTTGAACCAAACCCCCACTGCCTAGGGAATTCCAGGTGCGTGTGTACTGCAGTGTGTGCTATGTCGGTGCGAAAGGTGGGATTGAGCTGGATGGCCGCTTCAAGGATGGTTTGCAGGCGATGGGCTGGGCCATTGGCATCAGCAGAAAGGATATGCAGCGTAGCTGGATCGATGGTGCACGAAAACCACTGAGTGCCGTCGGCATCGTATGCGTGCCATTGCAGTAGAGGTACACTGCTGGCGTAGCAGTATAGCCATTGGCCCAGACGCACGGGTAAAGCCAGTGCGCGTGCGCCTTCCAGCACAAAGTATTCCCCTGTGAGAAGCAGTTTCCCATGTGCATAAAAAGATTGCTTGCAATTGGCGTTCATTGGGCGTTGTGTTAGTTCGTCGGCAGTAAGCAGTGGCAGCCGCACTCAACACTGGTGTCATCTTACTTTTTTGCCATTTCCTTGTGTTGTCGATGAGCTTCCAAAAACTGGCGCACCAGTGCGAAAGAGACCACCTTGTCGGAAAAGTGTTGAAGAGCTTGCTCGATTTCTTGCTCGTCAGCACCCAAGTGATTGAGGATATTGAGCAAATGCATTTTCATATGCCCTTTTTGGATACCCGTAGTCACCAGTGAGCGCACTGCTGCAAAGTTTTGTGCCAGACCTACAGCCGCTATGATCTGCATCAGCTCGCGCGCCGAGGGGTTGCCCAGCATCTCGAGCGATCGGCTTGCCAGTGGGTGGAGCCGGGTAAGGCCGCCTACAGTGCCTATGGCCAGGGGAAGCTCCAGCTCGAAGTGAAAGACGCCCTCTTTGATGCGGCACTGGCTGAGGCTGCGATATTGTCCTGTACGGGTTGCCCAGGTGTGGCCACAGGCTTCTACTGCGCGAAAGTCATTGCCCGTAGCGATGACTACTGCATCGATGCCGTTGAAGATGCCCTTGTTGTGCGTGGTAGCGCGGTAGGGGTCGATCTGGGCGATGCGCACAGCTTGGCGAAAGCGCTCGGCAAAAGTGTGGGCATCCATGTCGGGGCCACAGGAACCCAGTGCGGCAATAGGGCATCTTACCCAAGCTTTCACCAGGCAGTCAGGTGTGTAATTAGAGAGGATGGCCATAAGGACATCCACCTCGCGCTCTTGTTCGCTAAAATGTGGATAGTCAAGGGCAAAGTGCTCTAAGGTGCGGGCAAAGTTTTCCAGTACCGAGTTGATGAAGTTGGCACCCATGGAGTCGCAAGTCTCAAACTCGACTAAAAGCTGGTAATAGTGCGGCTCGTGGGCGCTCATGTCGCGAAGCTGGATGTCGAGGATGCCACCGCCGCGCTGCTCCATATTGGCGGTGAGGGGAGCTACATGTTGGCGCAGCTGTTTTTCTAACTCGGGGAAAGCGCGTTCGAGCAAGTGCTTGCGCCCCCGCCATAGGAAGTGCACTTGGCCGATCTTGCGCGTGTCGATCACGCGCGTGTGAAAGCCCCCCCGCTCGAGCCAGAACTTGGCTGCCGCCGAGGCTGCCGCCACCACAGAGCTCTCTTCGATGACCATGGGCACACAGTACACCTTGCCATTGATGAGAAAATTGGGGGCTACACCATAGGGCATGGGGAAATTGGCCAAGGTGTTTTCACTGAAGCCATCGAGTACTTTTTGTACCTGTGGATCAGTGTGTTGAAACTGATGTAGCTCTTCGGCAAAGGATGAAGGGTCTTCGGCGTAATGGGTGCTTACCCAAGCGATTTTTTTGTCTTTGCTCAGGCGCGAAAAGCCGTCGATAGTGGCCCGATCACGAGAGTCTTTGCTCATGTGTAGATGCAAGTTTTGTGCAAAAATACAGCCCTTGATCATCTGCGCTTTATAGACGGGGGCGCAAATAGCGGCGCGCTACGATCAGTCCTGCTGCTTGTCGCGCCACATAGCGCTGCAAGCTTTCATAATCGGCACGTGCATAGCGCAAAAAGGCAGATGCTTGTCCGTAGATGGCCGGTAGCTTGGACAGACTCATGAGGTAGTATCCGTCTAGAAAAGACTGTATACCACCTGATATAATGAGTTGTGTGCAGCGCTGGGCATCGCCCAATTGTTCGCTCAGTGCATTGGCCATGTGCACCATTTGTTCGGCTGTATGGCCTACACGCGCCAGCGGTAGCCATGCAGCTCTGGCTCCTTCATCGGCGCGCAACATTTCGAGCAAGGCAAAGTTGGTGCCACCACTGGCACCAAAATCGACTGCGACCAAAGGCAGTCGCAATAGTGCTTCCATGCTCTTAGGTCCGAATCCTTGACCTACCTCTTTGACGATCAGTGGTACCGCCATGAGCGCCATCACCTCTTGGATTGTCTCTATGGGAGGGCGTCTGATTTGATCGCCCTCAGGTTGTAGCCATTCCTGCAAGGGGTTGACGTGAATAATCAGCCCATCGGCCCGTAACTCGGCTACTAATGCCTCAATTCGATCGGCAGCTTTGTCGGCTAGCAGTTGCTCTACCTGTGCAATGCCCAAGTTGGCGAACAAGGGTACTTCAGGGCCAGCAATATCGCGCAAGTCGAAGTCGGCAAAGCGCTCCTTACCCCACAAGATGGAACGACATGAGCCCAAGCCCATGCCCATGCCAAACTCGCGGCAAGCACGTGCCAGATTGTAGTTGATGGTACGTGCTTGTGCTGTTCCACCTGTCATACTCGACACCCACAGGGGCAAGCGTAACTCCTTGCCGGCAAAAGGAATGGGGCCCCACACGTCGTCTTGTGGCATACCTGCAAGCAAGGGCTCATACCAAAACCGGCTGTCAGTTTGTGCAGCTGCCAGTTGTGCCTCAAACGCTAGCTCTATGTGGTCGCGTTTGCGCGAGGCCGTACTGGACTCAGAAGGATGCATATGGCGTGATTTACCCAATTCCATGTAGGTGTTCGATTAATGCCTTATAGGCAAGATGTGGCAGAATATGCGCCTAACCACCCCTTCTAAGGGTAAGGCCAGATACCACAAAGGTAGGGCAACAAAAACAAGCAATAGGTACAGCTGTGCAGCTGATGAAGTTAATGAGTTTTATCGTTGGGCGAAATTTTAGCTGTTTTTCAGCTTATTAAGGGGGTGTGTTAACATTTTTTCTGAAAAATGATTGGTAATCACAATGGCAGATTTTACCTTTGCACCCGCTTTGGACAGCGTGAATAAAGATTTTTCATTCTAAACCTCAAGAAGGTGGATACATTAAGCTACAAAACTCGTTCGCTCCGCAAAGAAGACTTGGACCGCAAGTGGTACATCATCGATGCGGAAGGTGAGGTGGTGGGGCGCTTATGTTCGCGCATTGCCCACGTACTGCGCGGAAAGCACAAACCCTCTTATACGCCCCATGTAGACAATGGCGACTATGTTATCGTGATCAACGCGGATAAAGTGCGCTTTACTGGTCAAAAATGGGCCAACAAAGCATACATCAGGCATTCGCATTACCCGGGTGGGCAAAAATCTATCAGTGCTCGTGAGCTGCGTGCGCGTTTTCCCGAGCGCATTATCGAACACGCCGTGCGAGGCATGTTGCCCAAAAATCGCTTGGGGCGTCAGATGTTTAAAAAATTATTTGTCTATTCGGGCGCGGAGCATCCACATGCGGCACAAAAACCCGAACCATTCAATTTCTGATACCGGTCGGCTCAGTGCATGCCAATGTGCTGGGCAACCCAATAAACTTTTTCATTTATGGAAATGATTCATACCGTAGGTAGAAGGAAAGCGGCTATAGCGCGTCTATACATGCGCAAAGGCAGTGGTCGTATCTTCGTCAATGGCCGCGACTTTACCGAGTACTTTCCTCAGGTACACATTCAAAATGCCATGCTCGAGCCTTTTACTACTGTCGAGCTTGACCCAAAGCTGTACGATTTAAAAATTCGCGTCGACGGAGGTGGATTTAAGGGGCAGGCGGAAGCCATTCGCTTGGCTGTAGCCCGCGCATTGGTGCAGCTCAATGAGGACTATCGTCGCCCACTTAAAGAGAAGAAGCTGCTGACGCGCGATGCCCGCGAGGTAGAACGCAAGAAGTACGGCAAACCCAAGGCACGCAAGAGCTTCCAGTTCTCGAAGCGTTGATGCCGCTGGCCGTGGATTGCGGCGATGACCCTGCCGCTTATCCGATTTACGAATTTTTAAATTGTTGTTGCAATGCAATTACCATCTTATAAAGAACTATTGGAGGCTGGGGTGCACTTTGGCCACCTGAAAAGCAAGTGGAACCCCAAGATGGCTCCCTACATCTTCGCACAGCGCAAAGGCATCCACATCATCGATTTGAATGCTACCATCCGCCAACTCGAAAAAGCGCAGCGCGCCTTGTTCGCTTTGGCCAAGTCGGGTCGGAAGATCATGTATGTAGCTACCAAAAAGCAAGCGCGCGACATTGTGGCCAATGCAGCCCGCTCGGTTAATATGCCTTACGTGACGGAACGTTGGCTAGGCGGTATGCTCACTAACTTTGCTACTATCCGCCGTTCAGTGAAAAAGATGCAACACATCGAACAATTGCTCAACGACGAGCGTGGTGCCAGTATGACGAAGAAGGAGCGGCTGACGCTTACGCGTGAAAGAAACAAAATGGAAAAAGTACTGGGCGGTGTGGCCAATATGCAGCGCTTACCTGCTGCCCTGTATATCGTGGACATCCATCACGAGCATTTGGCTGTAGCTGAAGCCAATCGCTTAGGCATTCGCACTTTTGCCATGGTCGATACCAACTCCGACCCCACGTTAGTCGATTTCCCCATCCCCGCTAATGATGACTCCTCGCATTCTGTAGAGATCATTACGCGATACGTCACCGAAGCTATTCGCGAAGGCCTTGAAGCGCGTAAAAGCGAAAAGGCTAGTATGGGCGAAGCGGCCAGCTAAAGACAGAGTGCCTTTTACCTAATGGAGGGAAAAAGGTTGCTGAACTAAAACTCGATTTAGGCACTCTTTTGTGAAAACTCTTAAAATCTGGAAACTAAAATGAGCGCAATTACTGCAGCAGATGTAAAAAAGCTCCGCGAAATGACGGGAGCGGGCATGATGGACTGCAAAAAAGCACTGACCGAAGCGGAAGGTGACTTTGACAAAGCCGTAGAAATCCTGCGCAAAAAGGGGCAAAAACTCTCTAGCAAGCGCGCCGACCGCGAAGCCAAAGAAGGTGTGGTCATCGCACAGGTGTCAGATGATAAAACGCGCGGCGTAATTGTCAAACTCAGCTGTGAGACCGACTTTGTAGCCAAAAACCAGGACTTTATCGATTTGGCTAAACGATTTGCAGACATTGCCCTTCAACAATTTCCCGATTCACAGGAAGCACTGCTCCAGCAACCTTTCGAGGGCATTACCGTGGGGGAGAAAATCACTGAGCAAATTGGTGTAATTGGCGAAAAAATTGAGCTGAGCTACGAACGCCTCGAAGCACCCATGGTGTGCCCCTATATTCACATGGGCTATCGTGCCGGCGTGCTGGTTGGCCTCAGCAAATCCGATGAACAATACTTCGAAGCTGGGCGGAATGTGGCGATGCAAGTAGCTGCCATGCGCCCCATCGCTGTGGATAAAGATGGCGTGGATCCGGCCTTGATTGAAAAGGAAATCGAAATTGGCAAAGAGCAGGCACGTCAGCAAGGCAAACCCGAGCAAGTTGTAGAGAAAATTGCCATGGGCAAACTCAACAAGTTCTTCAAAGAGCAGACATTGCTCAACCAGCAGTTTGTCAAAGACGGCTCGATGACGGTACGCGATTATCTCAAAAGCCTCGACCCAGAATTGACTGTAACTGGCTTTAAGCATATCGAATTGGGCTAAGCACCCCGCTTGAAGGCGAATCGTCGAAATCGATGATTCGCCTTTTTTCTTGCTTCACCTTTCGGCAAAAAGAAATGCGTCGAACCTTTTTTTCACTAGCTCGTAGAAACATCGCCAAAAGACAGCATGGAGCACAAACCCAAATACAAGCGCATCTTGCTCAAACTGAGCGGAGAGTCTTTGATGGGCGACAAGCCCTTTGGCATAGACCCTCAGATGTTGCAGCATTACGCCCGCCAGATCAAGCAACTTGTAGGGCTGGGCGTAGAAGTGGCTGTGGTCATCGGTGGGGGTAATATCTTTCGCGGCTTGCAAGCTCAAGATGCCGGCATCGAGCGCGTACAAGGCGACTATATGGGCATGTTGGCTACCGTCATCAATGGTATGGCATTGCAAAGCACGCTCGAGTCAATAAGCGTTTACACGCGTCTTATCTCAGCTATTGAGATGAAGCAAATCGCCGAGCCCTACATCCGCCGACGTGCTATTAGACATCTGGAAAAAGGGCGCGTAGTGATTTTTTCCGCAGGCACAGGTAGCCCGTATTTCACTACCGACTCAGCTGCCGCTTTGCGTGCCAGCGAGATCAATGCAGAAGTGATCTTGAAAGGTACGCGCGTCGATGGCATTTACTCGGCCGATCCAGAAAAAGATCCCAGCGCCGTGAAATTTGATCGGCTCACCTTTGCCAAGGTGATCTCAGAGGGATTAGCTGTAATGGACATGACTGCCTTCACCATTTGCCGTGAAAATAATTTGCCCATTATCGTATTTGACATCAACAACCCCGAAAACCTGTATCGTATTGTAATGGGAGAGCCGGTAGGTACTATCGTGGAGGTGGATTGACTTGAATGCAGGGCAATGTAGCAGGGTCAGGTGTGTGCTGCGCTACATAGCCGCTGTCCTTACTACAAAACAACCCGTGCGTACTGCTCAGTACTCAATATCCACTATCTCTGGCTCGTCTTTTTCTACTTTCAGGTTTTGAATGATGAACTCCTGGCGCTGCGGTGAGTTCTTGCCCATGTAGTAGGCCAGTACTTTGTCGATGTCAGAATCTTCAGACATTACAACGGGAATGAGCCGCATGTGCTCGCCGATAAAGTCGCGAAATTCTTCTGGTGAGATCTCGCCCAAGCCTTTAAAGCGTGTAATTTCTGGTTTGCCTTTTAGCTGCTCAATGGCTCGTTGTTTTTCTGCTTCACTGTAGCAATAGAGAGTTTGCTGCTTGTTGCGTACCCGAAACAATGGGGTTTCGAGTATGTACAAATGGCCTGCACGCACTAAGTCGGGGAAGAACTGGAGAAAGAACGTGAGCAGCAGCAAGCGGATGTGCATGCCATCAACGTCGGCGTCTGTGGCAATTACCACACGGTTGTAGCGCAAACCTTCCAGACCATCTTCTATGTTGAGCGCGTGCTGCAAGAGGTTGAACTCTTCGTTTTGATATACGATCTTCTTGCTCAAGCCATAAGTATTGAGAGGCTTGCCGCGCAAGCTAAATACAGCCTGTGTCTGTACGTCTCGAGCTTTGGTAATAGACCCACTGGCCGAGTCACCCTCAGTGATAAAGATTGTCGTAGCCAAGCGATCTTCTTCCGAAACCTTTCGACTAGCATCGTTGAAGTGCAGGCGGCAGTCACGCAGTTTTTTGTTATGCAGATTGGCTTTTTTGGCTCGCTCATTAGCCAGCTTCTTGATTCCAGCTATTTCTTTGCGCTCGCGTTCCGACTGCTTGATGCGCTTTTCAAGTGCTTGGGCTACTTCGGCATTACGATGCAAGAAGTTGTCTAGCTCGCGCTTGAGAAAGTCGTTGACAAAAGAGCGAATAGTAGGACCACCTGGCCCCACTTCCGTAGAACCCAACTTGGTCTTGGTCTGCGATTCGAATACAGGCTCTTCTATGCGTACACTAACAGCTGCAATGATCGAGGCGCGTATGTCGCGGGGGTCATATTGCTTGTTGAAAAATTCCCGCAGCGTTTTGACGATGGCTTCTTTAAAGGCATTGAGATGAGTGCCACCTTGAGTGGTATACTGCCCATTGACAAAGGAATAGTATTGCTCGCCGTAGTGTTGGCCATGAGTCATGGCTACTTCAATGTCGTGGCCCTTGAGGTGGATGATGGGATAGCGCAGTTGTTCGTTGGCAGTCTTTCGCTCGAGTAAATCGCGCAAGCCATTTTTCGAAAGCAGTTCTTTGTCGTTGAAGTAAATGCGCAACCCCGCATTGAGATAGGCATAGTTCCACAACTGGTTTTCCACAAAGTCGGTGCGAAAGCGGCATTGCTTGAAAATCTGTGGGTCGGGACGAAATACTACTTCTGTTCCATTTGGCTGGTCCGTTTGTTTGAGTCGGTGCTCTTTAATGAGTATGCCGCGTTCGAATTCGGCTACTTTGGCCTTCCCTTCCCGAATGGAGGTGACGCGAAAATATTCCGAGAGGGCATTGACAGCTTTAGTGCCTACTCCATTGAGGCCTACTGACTTCTTAAAGGCCTTAGAGTCGTATTTGCCACCGGTATTGATGCGCGAGACGCACTCGACTACTTTGCCCAAAGGAATGCCACGCCCATAGTCGCGCACACGCACTTGTCCTTCAGCGATGACAATGTCTAACTGGCGGCCATAGCCCATCACGAATTCATCAATGGCATTGTCGATTACCTCCTTGAGCAATACATATATGCCGTCGTCGGGCGAACTGCCATCGCCCAGTTTGCCGATATACATACCGGGCCGCATGCGGATGTGTTCGCGCCAGTCGAGGGAGCGAATGTGTGCTTCCGTATAATTGACCTTTGCCATATGAGATGATATTTGGCTTGCACAAAAATAGCGCATGTGTGTCCTGAGCGTACAAAGATAGGTAAAATACAAGTGAAAACCATTTGTTTGAAACACATTAGTGAGTTGGCTCGCTCACCATAATCATCAATAGCAAAAGGAAAAAACCAGTGTTGTTGCTTTTGTTCTTTTGTGGAGTGAGGGGCTGTAGAGTGCAAAAAACGTTTATTTTTTTGATTGCTGTACAATCGATATATTTTCCCTACAGGGGGCATCGCTTGTAACTTTTGTCATTACCTGACCTGTTTGTCTTATGCATCATTCGTGGTTGTATCATCCTGCTATGCGCTTGTTGTATCGCGCCTTGTGGTGCGAGTGGTATTGGCGAGTGATTATTTGTGGGGGGAGCCTGGTAGTAGGTGCATGGCTGATTGTGCACTACTTGCCACAGGCAGTGCTCGTAGGCGTGGGTGTAGGGGCGATAGTTATTGGTTTGTTGGGGTGGTACCGAGCTTATGAGCTCTATCCACCTCGCCATCCATTATGGAGGCTGTTAGGTACTCAATCTCGTCGTATTGTATGGGTGTATGGAGTCGATACACATTATATGCCCTTTGGGCTACAGACTTGGCGCATGGGGCTGATGTACTTTCACTTGGATGATGGTACGGAGTGGTCCGTTCAGTTGCCTGCAACAAAACTGCGCATGGTATCGCGTTTTCTCAATCGCATGTTACCCCATGCGACTTTTGGCTATACGCCGCAGCGTGCTGTGCGCTATGCAGCGCGTCCTGAAGCTTTGCGCCGTTTAGCCGATGAGTGACAAGCAGCCCAACAATTTTAAGGCCGGGGAATGCGTATTTGATAAATTTTCCCTACTCGATTAGTCAGTTGGTAACTGCGCAACCAGGGGTTGTAAATTTTGAGCATGCGATAGGTGGTGCCGTGTTGTTTGGCGAAAGCCCCTAGACTCGATATCGAGCTGTCGACACGCACGATGGAATAGTTGGTCAAGGGGGCATAGCGCGCCTGGGTATCCAGTTCGAAGCCGAATTGCTCTGGGTGGGTGAGTATCTCCTTAAGTGCTACAATGCGAAAGATATATCTGTTAGTTTCTTCGCTTAAGTTCAAGTCGTAGTAATTATCCATTTGCTGGATCGTCATTTCCCGTGCCAAAGTACTGGGTCCCATGTTGTAGGCGGCGGCTACGAGCGTCCACGAACCAAAGCGGTCGTATAGCTTTTGAAAGTATTTACAGGCTGCTTCGGTGGCCTTTTCCAGATGGTAGCGCTCGTCTACTTCGCCATTTACTTCTAGGCCATAGTCTTGGGCGGTGCTTTTGAGAAACTGCCAGAACCCCTTGGCACCAGCAGGAGAAGTGACGTGGCGGAAGTTGCTTTCTGCCACTACTAGGTATTTGAAATCGTCGGGGATGTGATGCTTGCGCAAAATGGACTCAATTGCGGGAAAATATCGCGTGGCATTTTTTAGTGCCATCAAGGTGCTACTGTGCCAGTAGGCGTTGACTATGAGTTCGCGTTCGAGCCGCTCGCGTACGTCAAAGTTGTCGATGGGGAGGCGTTCGCCAGCAAATGTGTAGGTAGCGGCCAAAGGCACATCGCGCACCGTTTGCGGCAGGCGTGTGGCATCGGACCAAGTGTGCGGACTTGTGGCTTCTTCTGTAGATGCTGCAAGTATTGCAAGGAAAAGTCCTACCAGTATCAAGCTGCTTATGCCTAACAGTCGGGGCCAGCTCATGGGGTTTAGTTTTGCAAAGAAAGACCAATGGGATACACTCAGGTGCGTGGCTTCTTGTAGATAGGTACGGTAGAGCAAGGCTCGCCGTACATAATGCTTTGAGCAATAGGTCGCAAAATTCGTGTCAATTCTACATAGGCAGCTTCAGGGATAGGCTTATCGGCACATCCCTTGATAACGATGCGCTGACCTGCCCACTGCTGGTGATCAGCTTGGTACAACGCCGTGATGTACCATTGCTTCAAAAACTCCTCTTTGCTGCCGTGAAAGACACTGCGTGCTACCGGTGTGAGGTAGGCGCTCACCAACATCCATGCCCAGGTGGGTATGATGGCATCTGTGCTGCACCCCAGGCATACGTGCTTGTCTTGGTATTGTTGCCAATCATGGGCTTTCATAGCTGCTCTAAAAGGCTTTTCTCGCAATACGAGCCCCTGAAACAGGTAGTCTTTGAGGTCAAAAAAGACGATTTCACCTTCGGGATAAAAGGTTTCCAGCTTGATGGTGATAAGGCCTGAAGCAGCTACTCTATTGATCAAAGGTTTTTCCATAGTACGAGCTGTTTGGTGTGTGTTAGGATCGATGTGCTTCGTCGGTGTTTGGTGGTTCGTCGATAGGTGCCTGTTGGCCGATCTGGTTTTCTGGTTCCTTGAAATCTTTAGGTTGAGGCAGATCTTCTAATCGCTTGATACCAAAGTAGTCCATGAACTTCTGGCTGGTGCCGTATAAGAGGGGGCGACCAAGCCGGTCGCTTCGCCCTACAATTGCAATCAGCTCTTTTTCCAGCAGCTTTTGGATAGTATAATCACAATTTACTCCTCGAATTTGTTCTATTTCGCCTTTAGTGATGGGTTGTTTGTAGGCGATGATAGCCAAGGTTTCAAGTGCTGCTTTAGATAGGCGCTTGCGCGTGCGCTGTTTAAGCCATGTGGCAACAATGGGGTGATAGGTGCCCTTTGTCATAAATACGTATCCTTCGGCTACCTCTACAATTTCAAAGGCAAATTCGGGCTGAGCATACCGTTGGCGCAGTGCTTCCAGTGCTGCCAATAGCTCACTTTGGCTAAAGGTCTGCCCAAGTACCTGTTGGAGGCAAGTACCTATTTCATCGAGGGTGATGGGTTGGTCGGCCACAAAGATGAGTGCTTCAATTTGCGTGCTGAGTAGTTCCATGGCAATTAACTATTGAGAGGCAAAGGTCTGAAAAATAGTGCAGGTACGTCCAGAGAAATGTGGCAGCAGAGGGTAGGGAAGTTATTGAAGGCAAAACTTTTGCATGGCTAACTGGAAGTGCACATCATCGCGAAAGACTGATTGCCAGGGCTGAGCCTTTTGATCTTTGCTTGCTTGCCATAGCAATGCCAATCCTTCAAGTCGTTTGCTATGCCAAGCTGCTTGCCATATACATGTGGGGATCGTTGTGGCCCGTTCATACATGCGCGTGAGGAGCAAGTTCAGCGTTTGAGGGGGGAGCGTATCTGTGCGTAAGTGGTGTTTGGACGGATGTACGCTGGCATATTGTACAATCAGTTCGTCGCCTCTTTGCCAGGGCAGTGCAAAGAAGTAGCGAAGTGACCGTTTATCGGTGTCATGGATGGTGTGTGTATGCACTTGTGTTGCAGCTACCCACGAGTAGGTGATGGCTTGAATGCGAGTTTGTGTCGTGTCGAGCCGGACAATAAGGGCAGGGCCTGTTGCGTCAAGGGGGGCGGCGGGATTGCGCTTGGGAAGGAGGATCCAGATGAATGATGCCAGCCATGCCAAAATCAGAACAGCACCTAAGCCTATGCGTAATTGAGTCCAGCGATGCTCTTGGCGCATTTGCTCCTTACGCGCTTTGTTGAGCGGTGTGTCTGCTTCGGTGTTTACCTTGAATTCATAGCGCATGGCGTTTTTCTCTCTGATGAGATGTAACTCGCATAGCTGATCTTCTATGAAAAAGGGATAGACTTTATCGTGAAAGACGGCAAAGTCGACAAATAAAATGCGACCGTCACAGTACACCACCACATGACCACTACGTGGGCCGTGGTACAACCCAATGCGATGCAATTGCCCACGTGCATCCAAGTATGTCCATTGAAATTGGCTGGCCACGCAAAACAAGCTTGTGTGATGCCCTGAAATTACTTAGAAAAGGCATTCACACATAGGAATAGCTGAGAAGCCTAGTAGGGGTTGGCTATTTGCTGACATGGATTAAAAAAATAAAACAGGGCACTAACGCCAATTACGTAGCACCCTGTATAACCCCAAAAAACCAAATGAAAACAATCTACTTCTTTAGTAGAGTTGGCTTGTGTACATCAAGCCTTCCCTTCTTTTTCGCACTCCTCGAAAGCCTAACTCCGTAATGCCCAATTGGGCAGCATACATTCTGCTGCTCCAGCTCAAAATTGATGAAACTTTGAAAAAGTTTTCTTTAGTAAAACTTGAATGCTTCACCCCCATCGAGGGCCAACAATCATAGTTGTGCTACGAGTCAAAGTTAAAGCAATTTATTGAGCAATGCCAGTGGGCTTGTCATGTATTTTACATTTTTTTGACAAAATGATATAGGGGAGCACAAACAAGCCGGTTGAGGCATGCCCCAACCGGCTTGGAAGCTTCATGTATGGAGTCGTTGTGAGCTCCGGTAAGCTACTGCTGAATCAGTAGCGACGATCATTGCCCCAACCCCCACCGCGGCGGTTGTTATATCCACCACCGTTGTCGTTTCGGGGGCGGGCCTTCTTCACTACGATGTAGCGGCCATCGAGTTCACTGTCATTCAGCTCGTTGATGGCATCCATGGCTTCATCGTCATTGGGCATTTCCACGAAGCCAAAGCCCTTGGACCGGCCTTCGAACTTGTCCATGATAATCTTCACGGACGATACCTCTCCAAACTCTTCAAATGCAGCGCGAAGCGTGTCTTCCTGAGTCTGGTACGAGAGTTTTGCAACAAAAATGTTCATAACAAAAAAAATTAAAAAAGAAAAAACTCTTTGCAAGCGAGCTCACAATGCGAAGAAAGGATACAGCAAGACGAAAAAATCTGTGGAAAAAACCTTGGCGAGCGAAAGTGCGATTGCTGTGGTTACTCCAAATTTGCCTTGGCGCCTAAAAAACCTAACTAAAGCGCACGGTGAGTTAGCTATTGACAGAATGGAAACAACTCCTTGTAAGTTGTTGTAACTTCCTTTTGAACGCGGTAAAGATACGTCGAGTTTTACTCTGATGCACACTTATGCGGGAAAAAATTTGTAGCATGGCACAAAGCAGCTACTTTGTGCATTTGAAATAGTGCGTATTCTCTTTGGATAAAGATGGTTTGCTGTGGCTAAAGCTAAAAAGACATTTGTATGTAGTCAATGTGGGGCCACCAGCTTGAAATGGATTGGCAAGTGCCCTGCTTGTGAAGCGTGGAATACTTACCAAGAAGAAATATTGGTGCGCGAGTCGGCAGCTGCTCGAGCTACCCCTGCTTGGGGTGCGTTTCAAGAGCGCGACTACAAGGGGCAACCCGTGCCATTAGAGCAAATAAAAGCAGGTGCACGCCAGCGCATTGTCACATCCGATGAAGAATTAAACAGCGTATTGGGTGGGGGTATCGTGCCGGGCTCATTGGTACTCATAGGTGGGCAGCCGGGTATTGGCAAGTCTACTCTTATGTTGCAAGTAGCCATGGCGTTAGATGCAAGGGTGTTGTACGTGTCGGGTGAGGAGAGCGAAGAACAACTCAAAATGCGGGCTGAGCGCATTGGTCAGCCAGTTGGAGAGGTATGGGTGTTGGCGGAAGTCAATACAGCGCGTATCCTTCAGCATGCCCAGAAGATGTGCCCTGATGTGCTCATCATCGATTCGATTCAGACGCTGATTTCCCCCCAACTCGATGCCGCACCGGGCACTGTCTCGCAGGTGCGCGAGTGTGCATCTGAGTTGCAGCGCTATGCCAAACAAACGCATACTCCCATCTTTCTTATTGGCCATATTACCAAAGAGGGTGCTTTGGCAGGGCCCAAATTGTTAGAGCACATAGTAGATGTAGTCTTGCAGTTTGAAGGGGATCAGCACTACGTATATCGCATTTTGCGCACTTTGAAGAATCGCTTTGGTTCGACAGATGAGCTGGGCATATACGAAATGCGTCATTCGGGCTTGCGGCAAGTAACTAATCCTTCGGAATTGTTGCTGTCGCAAAGCGATGAAGCGCTGAGTGGCTCTGCGGTAGCAGCTACTATAGAAGGACTGCGCCCTATGCTCATTGAGACACAAGCGCTGGTGAGCAAGGCGATTTATGGCACGCCCCAGCGCACAGCTACGGGCTTTGACTTGAGACGGCTGGCCATGCTGCTGGCGGTGCTCGAAAAGCGATGTGGCTTTCCCATGAGTATGCACGATGTGTTTCTCAATATGGCAGGAGGTATCCGCGTAGACGATCCCGCCATCGACCTGGCTATTGTGAGTGCGATTATTTCATCTTTTCGGGATGTGGCTATTGCACCCGATATATGCTTTGCTGGCGAGGTAGGGCTTAGTGGCGAAATACGGGCCGTAACGCGTATTGAGCCGCGCATACAGGAAGCTGCTCGCTTGGGTTTTAAGAAGATTTTCACTTCCAAATACAGCTTAAAAGGTTTGGATCCAACTCTTTTCCAAATTGCTATTGAGCCTGTGAGCCGCATCGATGAGCTCTATGATAAGCTCTTTGCCTTGTCTTAGCTTGCCCGTCACGTCACGGATACCCCATGGCAAGTGATAAGGCTGGGTGCGAAGCGCGTATTTTTGCCTGCGGTAAACACTCCGAATCTATGCAGAGGGCACTACAGTCGTACTATCCGAAAATAGAGGTGATCTCTGATCAGTTTGAGATGCCCCAGCTCAACAAACACCGCCGCATCTCGGTGCTTTTGCCCTACAACTATCATACGACCACACAGCGATATCCTGTACTTTACCTGCAAGATGGACAAAATTTGATTGATCCCAATGCACCTTTTGGTAACTGGCAAGTAGATCGTGCATTGGCTGCGTTGAGTGCACAGGGAAAGGGGCAGCTCATTGTCGTAGGTATTGATCATGGTGGCAGCGATCGCATTAAGGAGTATACTCCTTTCCACGATACACCTATTGGCCCAGGTGATGGCAAAAAGTACGTGCGCTTTGTAACTGACACGCTCAAACCTTATATCGACAAGCATTATCGCACGTTGCCTCAGCGCCACTACACAGGCATCGGTGGAAGTAGTATGGGGGCACTTATCAGTATTTATGCGGGCCTCATGTATCCAGAGGTATATAGCAAACTACTTTTGTTCTCGCCTTCTTTATGGGTGTCACCCCTGATTCACTTTGCTCCACTCCATTTTGTCGAGCCTTTGCCCAGCCGCATATACTTGTATGGAGGAGGAAAGGAGGGAGCCAACATGGTGCCAAATATCCAGCGTTTCAAGCAGGCACTGGAGCGGAAAGTAGGTAACGCACGCTTGTTGCAGTTCCGAGTGTCTATTGACCCAGAAGGCCAACACAACGAATATCACTGGGGGCGTGAATTTCCCAAAGCGGTTTCTTGGCTTTTCTTTAATGAGGAATAGTCACTATAAGTTTATTTTCACGATTAACTCCCGCTACCTCATAAGGTGAAGCACTACCTTTGCGCCTTTATTGGCCAACTATTCAACCCTAAAGCACATGCGGCGCGAAATCCATTCTTGGCATAGCCCTGCCCTCGACAAACACATGGAAATTGTAGTGTATGGGCACTATGGGTTTGCTTTACTTATGCTACCTACAGCAGCAGCTGACTATCTGGAATACGAGCGCTTTTTGCTTATCGATGCCATTGCGCCCTGGATCGAAGCAGGTAAATGCAAAGTCTTTTCTATTAATAGCATCAATGCGGAAAGCTGGCTCAACGACCGGATGCATCCTCGACACAAGTCCTTGCGTCATAGCCAGTTCAATAGTTATGTGTATGAGGAGGTAGTGCCTTTTATTAGACATATGACCAGCTCCCAAACCCCGATTTACACTTGTGGCGCATCGTTGGGAGCTTTGCATTCAGCTAACTTGTTCTTCAAACGCCCTGACTTGATCAATGGCTTTATCGGTATGAGTGGTGATTATAGCTTGGAAACTTACACTAAGGGGTACTTCGATCAAGATGTATATTTTAACTCGCCAATGGCCTATTTGCCCAACTTGACAGATCCCCATCTCTTGGAGCTCATGCGGCGTAGTGGACACATCCACATATTTTCGGGTTCAGGACCCTATGAACGCCCTGAGGCCTCACGGCGCCTCTCGGAAGTGCTATATGCAAAGGCCATTCCTCACGAGCTCGAAATCTGGGGCCCCGATATGCCACACGATTGGCCCACATGGCGGGCTATGTTGCCTTATATTCTTGATACGCGGTTTTGATATTGTATATAAATTAATTATATATCAATTGAATTTTTGTAACCTCGCTATGGCAGTTACGTAAAAACTTGTGTAGTTGATTACAACATGAGGTTGTGCCTGAATTTAGGGGATCGTTCGATTTTTTTCTTCCCAAAAGCCGCATTAAATTTTTTGCACCTTCGATTGCATATCGAAGAGATCTTCTTCATATTTGCAAAAATTTAAACTGTATAGAGCCCCGACAGGCCACTTCTTGAAGGCTTTCCCCAACCAGATTTTGAAAAGAGCAGGCTATCTATTTCACCACATATATTGCATGTGGTAGCAATGTGTATAGGTGTTATTGTACTTGACTGGACAAAACTTTTGAATATTAAGATAGTTAATCTACCCCCCCATTATGGAACACTTGGTATTGTTTTGTCTTACAGCTATTGTATTTGCTGTGCTGCTTTCCATCGTGAATGCGCAGCCACGTCAGCAGGCTGATGAGTGGGAATCGTATAGCCCTTTACTCGATCCCAATTTTGCGGTCAATGGATCATCAGCCCAGGCGAAGAAGGCACGCCGATCAGTTGCTAAGTCTAAGGAAAAAAAGCGTGTTGCTAAAGAAGAGAAAGAGGCGGAATAAACAGCTTTGGCACAGTTTTTATGTTTCAACATATGTCTGGCATTGCATTACAGCGATTTGAGTAAAACTGTGCCCCATGAACATATCATCACGCCAATACGAGATACCATGCTATGCGCTACGCCAAAGGTGTAGTTGCGTAAGGATAGCGCGACCCGAATGGGTATTCGAAAAGTGGTTTTTATTTGCATATTTCTTGTTGCTATACAACATGGGTGGAGCTACTGCCCAGACAACCCGAAACCACGGACCTCATGCATCAATAAATGTCTATTCGGTATATAAGTCTTCGAGCGCGCGCCATGCGCACCGCTTTCACAAACGCTTGCCTGCCAATTTTTCTGGATATGTGATAGAGATTGCAGCGGCTAACTACCCGCTGCCTCGTGATTTCTCCGTTTTTGGGCAGTTTGGCAACGTGTACTACGACAAGGTGAAGCGCGGAGGCTTTTCCTATTTGATTATTCCCCAAATGCGCACGCGTAAGGAGATCGAACGCTTTTTTGTCACGGTGATTAAACCGCGTTTGCCCGAATCTCGACTTATTCGCTACAAGCGAGGCATGAGGAAGCTATGACAAAAATTAAGGTGGGAGTTCGTTCAGTAGGCTATGGCAAGGGTAGCAACTGAGAGGCGCACGTCAGCTACTGATAAGAGTAGCTGAGCACAGCTTTCCAGCGTGGCGCCTGTAGTAAGCACATCGTCGACGAGTAATAGGTGTTTGCCTTGGAGCTCTTGGGATTGGTTGAGCGAGAAGGCACCTGTTACATTGCGTATCCGTTCGTCGAGGGATTTGCGCGTCTGCGTCTGTGTGAAGCGCGTGCGTTGGAGGGCATTGGCAATAACAGGCACATGCATGGTAGTAGCCAGACCTTGCCCAAAAATGGCAGCTTGATTATAGCCGCGCATTTGTAGTTTGCGTAGGTGCAGGGGAACGGGCACAATGGCATCTACGGTATGGTAAGGTGCTTGTTGGCGCAACAAATACCCATAGCGTTTGCCCAATTGGTAGCCTACGTCTTGTCGGCCTTTGTATTTGAGGTGGTGAATGAGGTTTTGCGCAATGCCATCTTTACGGAAGAGCAACATCGCAGTAGCTGCTTCAAGTGGGATGCGCCCCCATAATCTGTCGGTAACGCGATTTTCGCTAAAGCGATGGAAGTCGGTGAGGGGCAAGCGAGCCTCACAACTCAGGCACAACCATTGCCCTCGCGGTGGTCGGTGTTGGGTGCAGCCTGGGCAGATGTTGGGGAGGGCTACGTCGAGCAGTTGCTGTAACCATCGAAGTGGAGCCATAAGGTATGGTGGATCGGTGTATTGCTAAATTAACACATCTTTTTCGCAAAGCAAACATGCGCCATCAATACTGTACCGATGGCGCATGTAATTTGCAGTTTGCTCAGCGTTCTAGGTAGCGCTGCAGTACGCGCAATTGCCATTGAGCTATTTGGGGGTGGTGGGGCGATGCGTTGAGCATGGTAAGTGCATAGCCCAGTTGCGTGAGTTTGCAATCGCGAATCATCATGCCTTTTCGGGCACTGTACACTGGCAGGAAGTGGTGTTTGGGGCGCAGCCCACCGTATTCACACGCAGCTATAGCTCGCCGCACTGCTTCTATTATTTCCGAGGGGCGCAACCCCAGCTCGAGCAGGTCACTTGCCAGGTAAGGCATTTGCGCCTGATAGTATTGGTCTTCGAAGGCCTCGAGCACATCTGACAAGTCCTCTATTAATCGGAAAGGGACGATAGATTTCATGGCTATATGTTTAAGGGGTAGTAAAATGGGGTGCTGCTGCACTTATTCCACTTCGATCCAATATTGGCCTCTCCATCGCTCGTAATTTTTCTTGAGCCGACGTATTTGAAAAGCTAATCCAATGAGCAATAGCCCATTGAGCAATAAAAAAGCTGCGATGAGGTATGCCAATAGCTCTGGGAAGATGAAGATGAGCACCGCCATCAGTACGAAGTTGATGCCGATGAGCAAATACATCCACCACGGAGAGAAAAGATGTTCGGTCAGGTTGTCGTAGAATGCAATATTTCGAAACATCGCTTTTCAATTTTGGGTGATAAAAAAAGCCGCCCCGTGTTGAGGCGGCCTATTTGTGAATTTACTGTACACTTTCTGTCTCGGCTTCGGCCGCCACTTTTTCACCCGGTCTTGGGCTTCGGAAGACGACCTTGTCGTCAAAAATGTCGAGTACGACGTGGCCTTTAGGTTGTACATCCCCCCGCAAGATTGCTTTCGACAATTCGTTGAGCACCTTGCGTTGGATGAGCCGCTTAAGTGGCCGCGCGCCAAATTCGGGATGGTAGCCTTCTTTAGCCAGCCAGTCGACAGCGGCCTCTGTCCAGCTAAAGTGAATGTCTTGTTTGGCCAGCGTCTGAGCCACTCCACGCAATTGCAGTGTAGCAATCTGGCGAATATCGTCTTGCGCCAGCGGACGGAACATGATGATCTCGTCGATGCGGTTGAGAAACTCGGGGCGTAAGCTGCGCTTGAGCAGCTCGAACACCTCGTTGCGTGTCCGCTCGTATACTTCTTCTTCTTGGCCTTTCGGCAAATGCTCAAAGCGCTCGCGGATGATGTCGCTGCCGAGGTTCGACGTCATGATGATGATCGTGTTGCGGAAGTTGGCCACACGACCCTTGTTGTCAGTCAGTCGGCCATCTTCGAGCACTTGGAGCAAGATGTTGAATACATCGGGATGTGCTTTTTCGATCTCATCGAGCAAGATGACACTGTAGGGCTTGCGGCGCACCGCTTCGGTAAGTTGGCCGCCTTCGTCGTAGCCCACATAACCCGGAGGGGCACCGATGAGGCGCGACACACTGTGCCGCTCTTGGTATTCACTCATGTCGATGCGCGTCATCATGCTTTCGTCGTCGAACAAGTATTCGGCCAGTGCCTTGGCTAATTCTGTTTTACCCACACCAGTCGTCCCAAGGAAGAGGAACGAACCAATGGGGCGCTTTTCATTGGCCAGCCCCGTACGTGCCCGACGGATGGCATCTGCTACGGCTTGCACGGCTTCGTCCTGACCAACTACGCGTTTGTGTAGCTCTTCTTCAAGGTGTAGCAGTTTTTCGCGCTCGCTCTGCATCATCTTGCTGACGGGGATGCCCGTCCACTTACTGACGATTTCCGCTACGTCTTCGGCATCGACTTCGTCTTTCACCAGCAGCTTGCCTTCTTTTTTCATCTCTTCGAGACGTGTGGTGAGCTCTTCGATGCGCTTTTGCACTTCTGGTATTTTGCCGTAGCGGATTTCTGCGGCGCGGTTGAAGTTGCCTTCGCGCTCAGCGCGTTGGCTTTCGAGCTTGAGTTGCTCGAGTTCTTCTTTAGCTTGTTGCAACCCGAGCACTACTTCGCGTTCTGCTTCCCATTGGGCACGCAGTTGGCTGCGGCGCTCTTCGAGGTTAGCCAGCTCTTCGTTGATCTTTTTGAGCTTGGCGTCATCGCCTTCGCGTTGGAGGGCAGCTTTTTCGATCTCGAGCTGACGGATTCGGCGTTCTACTTCGTCGAGCTCTTCGGGCATCGAGTTCATCTCGAGGCGCAGTTTGGCGGCAGCCTCGTCGATGAGGTCGATGGCCTTGTCGGGCAAATGCCGATCGGTGATGTAGCGGTGCGACAGCTGTACAGCCGCTACAATGGCTTCGTCTTTGATACGCACTTTGTGATAGGTCTCGTAGCGCTCTTTAAGCCCACGCAAGATGGAAATGGCATCTTCGGGTGAAGGCTCATCGACCAAGACCATCTGGAAGCGGCGCTCCAGGGCTTTGTCGTTTTCGAAGTATTTTTGGTATTCAGCCAACGTAGTGGCACCAATGGCGCGCAGCTCGCCACGTGCCAAGGCGGGTTTCAGGATATTGGCGGCGTCCATTGCGCCTTGGCTGCGTCCTGCACCTACCAGCGTGTGAATTTCGTCGATAAACAGGATGATGCTCCCTTCCGACGAAGTGACTTCGTTGACTACGGCTTTGAGTCGCTCTTCAAATTCACCCTGATACTTAGCCCCAGCGATGAGTGAACCCATGTCGAGGGCCCAGATTTCTTTTTCGCGCAAGTCCTCGGGCACGTCGCCATTGACAATGCGATGTGCCAAACCTTCGACGATAGCCGTTTTACCTACACCCGGCTCACCCACCAAAATGGGATTGTTCTTGGTGCGGCGGGCTAGGATGTGCAATACGCGGCGAATTTCTTCTTCGCGCCCGATCACTGGGTCGAGTTTGCCCGTTCGGGCTCGCTCGTTGAGGTTGGTGGCGTATTTGCTCAAGGCATCGTAGGTATTTTCGGCGCTGGCCGAAGTGACACGCCCACCTTTGCGCAATTCTTGCACTGCTACTTTGAGTTCTTTTTCCGTCAGGCCGCTGTCTTTGAGCATCTGCGCTACGGGATCACTCACACTGATCATGGCTAGCAGCAGGTGCTCTAAGGCCACGTATTCGTCTTTAAGCTCGCGGGCCAGTGCATTGGCCTTTTGCAACACTTCGTTGGCTGGACGCGACAGGTACTTGCCAGCTTCGCCACCACTGGCCTTGGGATAGCTTTCCACAATGCGGTCAAGTGCTTGCTTGACCATGTTGAGATCGGCACCCAGCTTGCGGAACACAAAAGGCACTACTGTTTCATCTACTTCAAATAGAGCCTTGAGTAAGTGCCCCACTTCGATGTTGGGATTGCTTTGGGCCATAGCTATTTGTTGGGCCCGTTGCACTACTTCTTGCGATTTTATCGTGAAGTTGTTCAGATTCATAATATCTTTTCTTTTTAGAGTTTACTATTTGAGTTGAATTGGCCTTTCGGCAAAATGGGCCACTTTTGGCCATTGTGTGATAATTATTTGCGTTGGGCTTCTTTGACCGGGACGATGAGTTCCATATTGACTGCCATTCCAAATAAAGGAGGCAGCCAAATACCTAATAGTAATAATGCGGAGAGTACTACACTCCACAATAATGTGTCGATCCACATAGCACGATGCATTTTGGTGTTACAGTAATCGTCATGTCCCTTATGCGTAGGCACCTTTTTGCTTGCGCTCGTGTAGCTCTTTGAGCTGTTTGAATAGTGCCTCTTCTTCGGCTGTTAGTTGCGTAGGCATGTCTACATGTATGCGCACCAGCAGGTCGCCGTATTGGCTAGGCTGATCTTTTTTGGGCATGCCCTTGCCACGAATACGCAGCACTTTGCCTGAGCTTGTCCCTTTAGGCACATTGACCTTGATGGGGCCACTGAGGGTTGGTACTTCTATTTTACCACCTAACACAGCGGTGTATAAGTCGATGTGTTTATCGACAATGAGGTTGTCGCCTTCTCGTTGGTAAATGGGGTGTGGTTGCAGGCGTAAGATCAGATACAAGTCACCTGCCGCGCCGCCCCCTATGCCAGGGCGTCCTTTACCTTTGATACGCAATTTTTGCCCATCATGAGTGCCTGGTTTGATTTTAATACGCAATTTTTGGCCGTCGAGCTCAAAAGTGCGCGTGCTGCCGTGGTAGGCCTCTTCTAAAGTAATAGGCAGTTCAGCCTGTATATCTTGTCCTCGCCGTGCGCGAGTTTGGCGGCCGCCGCTGCGCTGCTGCCTCATAAAGGCTTCGAAAGGATCGGCACCACCACGTGCACCGCGGCCAAAGAACATTTCAAAGAAATCTGAGAATCCACCGCTGCCGCTACCGCCAAAGAACTCGGATGGATCACCTTCAAAAACGAAGGTATACCCTCCTTGACCACTAGGTCCACCTTGGCCAGCGTACTGCGACCAGTCGAATCCGCCCTGTTCAAAGGCTTCCCAGTTGGCACCGAGCGTGTCGTATTTTTTTCGCTTTTCCGGATCGCTCAGTACCTGGAAAGCTTCGTTGATGTCTTTAAATTTTTCTTCGGCTTCTTTATTGCCCGGGTTTTTGTCCGGGTGGTATTTGGCAGCCAGCTTCCGATAGGCTTTCTTGATTTCCTTGTCGGAAGCATTTTTGTCCACTCCCAGTATGGCGTAATAGTCTTTATACTTCATAGTGGTTTTTGCATTCTTCAGTTTTCAGGTTCGTATTTCATTTTGTCGAGGTGCTCGGCTAGAACTGGAGAGGCATATGGGCCATAGGCATCAGATACCCATCCGCGCACTCCATCGGAGGCTTCGAGCACATAGAGTACCGACAGGTCGTCGGGGTCGGTGTATCCTTCAAATCGGAATACATCTTTGATGACCAACGATTCCGGTGCATACACCTTTTTGGTGACCAGATCTTTCATGCCTTCTTCCACAGCTACAAACTCATGTGTAAAGCCCAATTGCTCTACGTATGCAATAGCTTGAGTCAAGGAAGAGATATCTGGCAATAGCTTCATCGTTCTATTCATGGCAAAACTTTTTCACATCTGCTCAGCCAATTTCAATTTGATGGCTAGCGCATATGTGATGGGCTCGACTATCGGAATGTGGCGTATTTGCAATATACCGCTTTTGCATTTTGTTTGCACGCATGAGCTAGTCGAGCCTTAACGAGGCGGAGGGGCGTTTGCGCGTCTTAAAGAAAAAATGTTTGCTTTGTTCGGTGTTTTTATTGGTTGATTTAATTAATTGATACGTAACTTTTTGTTCATAAGTTTGTTATTGTGCGTGTTTTTTGTGTTCATAAATGGGTGACCGAATCTTTAATAGTGAGCTCTTATGGATGTTTAGCTATCTTCTAAATAAAGAAGTATACTGGGTGCTCGTAGCTGTTTGTATTTTATTGCTTTATGGATAGCCATATCCTCCACAAAGCGCTAGCTGTGTTTTTATTTTAAGAGCTTTTGACACAACTCAACCCCTTCCTTTCCTGTGCATAACGCTGTAGTGGAAAGGTGGCATTGGGCTTCACATTTCATGAAGCACTCGAGTAGTAGCGTATGCTAATTTGGGTAATTAAATTAGGTAGTCTGCCGCATTTTGTTCAATCGGTATGCCAAGGGGGAAGGGTTCGGCCTTTTTAGCTGGTTTTTTCAGTTTTCAGTGTCAATAAGTCAGTTTTTGCGCTTATGTATGGTCAAAATGTCATGTGTGGCGAGTGCGATCAATGAGCTTCGAGCCAATTTTTGCCGATGCCGGTTTCTACCAAGATGGGAACGTCTAGATCGGGTAGGGCATTTTTCATTTTGTCGATCACGAGTTGGTGCACTTGCCCGCGTTCCTCATCAGGCAGATCGAAGACGAGTTCGTCGTGTACTTGCAATACCATGGCGGTTTGGGCATGCATTTGCTGCAGCACTTGATGGATGGCGATCATGGCCAGTTTGATCATGTCGGCGGCAGTGCCCTGGATGGGCGTATTGATGGCCATGCGTTCGGCATTGGATCGAGCTAGGGAGTTGCGCGAGTTGATATCGCGCAGATAGCGGCGGCGTCCCAGCAAAGTAGTGACATAGCCATGTTCGCGGGCGAAGGCCACGGTGCGATCCATATAATCCTTAAGGCCTGGATATTTTTTGAAGTACTGCTCGATGAGCTTTTGTGCTTCAGAGCGCTTGATATCCAGTTGGCGCGAGAGGTTGGTGGCGCCAGCGCCGTAGATGATACTGAAGTTGACGGTTTTGGCACGTCGGCGTTGTTCAGGTGTCACTTCCTCGTAGGGTACGTCGAAGACGCGTGCGGCGGTAGCGCGGTGGATGTCGAGACCTTTGCGAAAGTCTTCGATCATGCCTTTGTCGCCACTAATGGCAGCAATGATGCGCAGCTCAATCTGCGAGTAATCAGCCGATAGGAACCACCAGTCGGGCTGTCGAGGTACAAATGCTCGGCGGATTTGGCGGCCTTCTTCTGTGCGGATGGGTATGTTTTGCAAATTGGGGTTGTTGGAGCTGAGGCGGCCTGTGGCGGCTACTGTTTGATTGAAAGAGCTATGGATGCGGCCCGTGCGTGGGTTGACCAAGGGGGGCAGGGCATCTATGTAGGTGCTTTTGAGTTTGGCCAATTGGCGATACTCGAGTATTGCTTTGGCAATTTCATGTTGTTTGGCCAGTTCGCTGAGCTTTTCTTCGTCAGTGCTGTATTGGCCTGTGCGGGTTTTGCGCCAGCGATAGGGGAGTTTGAGCTTTTCGAACAAAATTCGTCCTACCTGTTTGGGTGAAGCTATGTTGAAGTGCAGGCCGGCCAGTTCGTAGATACGTGCTTCTATCTGTTGGAGTTTTTGATTCAGCTTTGTAGCGTACTGATTGAGGAAGTCGATGTCCAGCTTGATGCCGGCATATTCCATATCGACTAAGACCTTGATCAGCGGTTCCTCAATTTGAAAATAGAGGTTGCTAAGGGCTTCTTCTTCCAGGCGTTTGAACAGCAGCTCGTGCAGTTGCCAGGTGATGTCGGCGTCTTCGGCGGCATAAGGGGCGACTTGTTCCACGGGAACTTGCCGCATGCTGAGCTGTTTTTTGCCCTTTTTGCCAATGAGTGTCTCTATGCTTACTGGTTGGTACTTGAGATAGGTTTCGGCTAGGTAGTCGAGATTGTGTCGCAGATCGGGTTCGAGTAGGTAGTGGGCAATCATGGTGTCGTAGAAGGTGCCCCGCAGGTTGATACCTTGCCACTTGAGCATTAGGGCATCGTACTTGATGTTTTGGCCTACTTTGGCGATATGCTCATTCTCGAATAGAGGGCGAAAGCGTTCGAGTATGGCTTGTCGGGTTGGGCCATCTGGCGGTAAGGGGACATACCAGGCTTCGTGGGCTCTGACGGCAAAAGACATCCCCACTAATTCGGCTTTGTTGGGATCTAGCTCAGTGGTTTCAGTGTCAAAGGCAAAGCGCGGATACTGTTTGAGTAGTGCGATCAGCTGATGATGGGCTTCTGCTGTTTGAGCGATGTGGTAGTTGTGGGCTACGGTATGAATGTTGTGTTCGGCTACGGAGTGTTGGGGGGGCAATGAAGAGTTGGGGCTTTGGGCATCGAAGAGGGTGCCCTGTACACTGGGTGCAGCTGTGGGAATGGCTTCGTCGTCAGAGGCTTGCTCACCTAAAATTTGAGTTGCTAATGTGCGGAATTCCAATTCTCTAAACAGTTCGGCCAGCCGTTGCCGATCGGGTGGAGCCAGCTCGAAGCGCTTGGGGGCAAATTGTACGGGTACATCTGTGATGATAGTGGCTAGCTTTTTAGATAACAGAGCTTGTTGTCCATATTGCTCGAGGCGTTCGCGCAATTTGCCCTTTAGTTCATGTACGTGTTCGAGCAGGTTTTCTACAGAGCCATATTGCTGGATGAGTTTGGCAGCTGTTTTGGGGCCAATGCCCGGTACACCGGGAATATTGTCGGAAGCATCACCAGCTAGTGCGAGTATGTCGCGCACTTGATCTACGCGTTGCACTTGCCAGTTTTCCAATACTTCGGGTACACCCCATATTTCTACTCCGTTTCCTTTTCGTGAAGGCTTGTACATGAAGATCTTCTCATCGACCAGTTGGCCAAAGTCTTTATCAGGGGTGACCATATAGACTTCGTAGGTCTGCTTTTCGGCTTGTTTAGCTAGTGTACCAATTACGTCGTCAGCCTCGTATTCATCTACTACTATAACGGGGATGTGGAAGGCCTTGATGATTTCTTGGATGTAGGGAATGGCTATAGTAATATCTTCGGGTTGGGCGTCGCGATTGGCTTTATAGGCTTTGTACAGCTGGTTGCGGAAGGTGGGTGTGGAGGGGTCAAATACGACGGCAATGTGTGTGGGTCTTTGATGTTGCAATATATCCCACAAGGTACGAACGAAGCCCACTATGGCTGAGGTGTTGATGCCTTTTGAGTTGATTAAAGGTCTGCTGATGAAGGCGTAGTGCGCGCGATAGATAAGTGCATGCCCATCGAGGAGAAATAGTTTTTTTTCAGCCATGGTGGTGTACTTTCTTCAGTAAGTAGCCACGGCAAGATACGTAGCCCACTTTTTTGCTGGAAGGCCTACAGCTCGCCGATCAGGCCAACAGCAAATGCCGGACTGCGCTGGGCACAATCCGGCATTTGATCTATTAATGAGATCGCAAAGTCGTGTATATGTATTACTTGAGGCGTTTTTCCTCAGATACAGTGAGCTTGTGGCGCCCCTTGGCACGGCGGCGAGCTAAAACTTTTCGTCCATTCTTGCTGCTCATGCGTTCGCGAAAACCGTGTTTATTGACGCGCTTCCTGCGCGAGGGCTGGTATGTTCTTTTCATTGTAGCTTGCTTTTATCGGCTTGTGCTCAGCTTTACAAAAGTGCGGCAAAGGTAAGGTGCTTTCTCTTTTCTGCCAAATGGGCAGGGATTATGTAGTGGAAAAGAAAACAATTGGTTATTGATTAGATCGATCTCCTTTATAGTGAATGTCGATAGGGTGGTCCATTTTTACAATGCGTACTTCTGTACGGCGGTTGTAGGCGTGTTCTTCTTCGCTACAAGGGACGCCATCAGTACAGTGATTGCGCAAGTTTTGCTCTCCGAAGCCAAAAGCCTGGATGCGGTTGGGATCGATGCCTTTTTGGATGAGGTACTGGCGAGCGGCTTCTGCTCTTTTCAGCGACAGGGCCAAGTTGTATTCTTTGGTGCCTCGCGAGTCGGTGTGGGCGATGAGTTCGATTTCCATGCCTGGATATTGTTGCATCAGTTCGGCGAGGCGATCCAATTCGCGTGCAGCGCCTTTGCGAATTGAATAGTCGTTGAAGTCGTAGTAGATATGTTCGAGTACGATGACACTACCTTGGCTAAGTGGCTGGTCGAGCGAGTCTAATGTCATAATATTGATGGCTATCGGATCGAGCTCCATGTTGAGTTCGATGCGCGATTCTCGTCGCATTTGGGTGGCAGGCAAGCTGTGGGTGCGTTTTTGGTAGCCTTCTTTTTCTATTTCTATGAGATAGTTATCGCCTTTGGGTAAGCAATAGGTAAATGTGCCTTTGTCGTCAGTGCGCAAGATGGTCTGTTGCCCTGTCTGTTGATTGATAATGCGTACGCGCGCACTGATCAGTACTTGATCTATATGAGATGCCATTACCACACCTGTGATCACGGTGCATGCTTCGTCGCGTTCCATAGGGATGCGGATGGTCTGTGGTGCTGTTTCACCTTCTGTAGAATAGGCCAGCTCGGTTGGTAGGTATCCGTCGCGCGAGGCGATGATGAGGTATTGTCGGTTGCTTTTTAGTTCATAAGTAGCTTCGCCATTGGTATTGGTAGTGAGAATAGGGGTGCCAGCCTCTTTGGGGTCTTTAGGTATAAGGCGAAACATCATTTCCTTGTTTCCAGGTGCGATGGGCACCAACTCGATTTCGTAGAAAGTGTCGCCTTCCATGAATCCAGCACCGCTCTTTTCAAAGATGCGCAGGCCTACATCAGGGACGCGCAATTTGGTCTCTTTATCGTAAGTGATAAAGCGCGCGTCGAGCAATCGGCTGCGCTGGCTGGGTGCTACACCTTGGAGTGCTTCGAAGAGGTAAATGTCGTCTTTGCCTTTGCCACCTGGGCGGTTGCTGGCAAAGTAGCCACGCGTGCCGTCTTGATTGATCACCAGACAAAAGTCGTCGTAGGGCGTATTGAAAGGTGCTTCGAGGGGCTCTACTTTACCCCACACTCTACCGCTCATGTCGATCATAAACAAATCGAGCCCACCTTGGCTGCCGTGGCCGTTGGAGGCAAAAAACAGCGTGCCGCTGGGATGATAATAGGGAAAGGCTTCGTCGGCAGCAGTATTGATCTCGGGGCCCAAGTTGATGGGGCGCGACCACGTGTCGGCACGGCGCTCGACCATGTAGAGGTCGTAGCCTCCATAGCCGCCAGGCATATCGGATGCGAAAAAGAGCCGGTTGCCATCAGGGGTGATCGATGGATAGGCACAGCGATATTCGTCGCTGTTGAAGGGTAATTCTTTGATGTGGATCCAGTCGGTGGGGCCGCGTTCAGCTTCATAAATTTTGAGGCGTACTACGCCTTCGTCGTCGGCGCGTTTGATGCCAGAAACAGTGGAGTTGTTGCGCGTGAAGTAGATGTATTTGCCATCACGTGTAAAGCTGGCAGGCCCTTCGTGTAGGGACGTGTTGATGTTGAGTGATAGGGGCTTGGGCTTGCCAGGCATGCCGTCGGGCTCGAGCGGTGCGAAAAACAAGTCGAAAAAGGGTTCGCCTGTTTTTTTGTCTATAGGGCCACCACGACGCGAGGCGACAAACACGAGGCCCTCGTCGAGAAAGGTGGGCGCATATTCTATGCGCTTGGTGTTGATGCGCATGCAATTGCGCAAAGCCACTTGATTGGTAAGCTGCCCATTCTCGTATACCCGCGTGTGGGGTTGCGTTTGCGGCAGCACTGCGGTTGACCTACATATCATCAAGCTCAGGAGTAGGAGCAAGCAACGGTTTAGGCGAGTGAGTCTCTCATTCATACGAAAACAAGATTGGCTCAAAAGGCAGTGCTTAGCGTTTAGAAAAAACGAGGATCTTCAATGTGATCGCTATGGCGGCTTTCACCAAAATTGAAGCGCAGCACCGCTTCTCCACTGCCACTGCTATAGTCGCGTAGGTCGGAGAACGTTAGATCATACGACATGCCAAAGTACAGAAACTCGTTCACCTGCATGCCAAGTATCAGGTCGATGGACTCACCTACCGCAGTAATGGATGAGCCGCCCAAACGGTAGGTAAGCCCTGTGACAAATCGCTCGTCAAATATGAGCATAAAATTGAGGTCGGCATCTATGGGTGCATTTTCCACGTATTTGATAAGCACTTGAGGCTGAAACTGCGTGTAGTCGGCAATATCGAAGAGGATGCCCATCATGAAGTATACGTGAGCGACCTCGCGCGAGATCACAGCATCTTGGCTCAGGTCTGCAAAGTCGATGTTGTTTTTGAGAAAGCGGGGAGTAGATAGCCCCAGGTAGAAATGTTCGGTGGTATAGTAGAGGCCTGCACCGAAGTTGAGCAGGTACTTTTGCTGATATCCATCGGGGATGGATGCGTCGATACTGGATGGTTGGGTGCCTTGCACTTGCGTAAAATCCTGGCTAATGGAACGTACCGAACCACTTATCCCTAAGCCCAACATACCATGCCCTAAAGGCAGGCGATAACTGTACACGGCTTCGGCCGTGTACAGTTCTGTAATGCCGATGGTGTAACGCGAAATATTGCCACCTACACCAATACGTTGGTTGAGTAATGGCATGTTAAACGACAAGGCCTGAAACTCAGGTGCACCTTTAAGCCCAATCCACTGTTTACGGTAGAGTGCAGTAATATGGGGTGCCTGCACACTACCCGCATAGGCGGGGTTGTAACCCAGTTTATAGTAGAAAAATTGGGTTTGCTGTGCTTCTTGCTGCGCGCGTAGCCCCCCAATACTGATTAAAGTCGCTATGCTGAATACAAAGAAAAACTTCATGACAATCGGTTTTTAAATGTAGCCTTTGCCTATAGTGACGTATTGCTTCATCGGATGATGATAAGGAAGCCTGTAAGCGGAATGTCGCCATTGCGCAAATTGACTACGTAGAAATAGGTGCCTGCCGGCAAATCTTGACCATCATAAGTGCCTGACCAGTCGTTGTTGTAGGGGCGTGCTCGGAAGACTTCGTCACCCCATTGGTTGAAGATGCTCACCTCGTTGTCGGGAAAAGCGACATTGTCTTCAAGGCAAGGGACGACAAAGATGTCGTTGATGCCATCCCCATTGGGTGTAATGATACTGGGGATGTCACAATCGACGCCAGTAGCACCGACGTTGAGTACGACGCGCCCTGTACTGCACTCGCAATATTCACTGCATATTTCATAGAAGAAGAAGTCTTCGCCGATGTAGCCGAGCTCGGCCAGGTACTCGAATACACCATTTTGTAAAGTAGTGAGCGTGCCAAATTGTGGTGGGCTGAGCACATTGACAAAATAGTCGTTAGGTTTGTCATCGTTGAAAGCTACATCAATAGTGACTTGGCCTGCGAAGCTCACATCGAGTGTGTCGTTGATAGCTTGTGGTGCGTACTTGTAAGTAACTACTACCGTATCGGATCCGCATATCCCTTCGTTGATGGTCCATACAAAGAGGTTGTTACCTGTTTGTAGGCCCGATACAGTGGTAGCGGGATTAGTAGGTTGCAATATCTCTACACCTGGAGTAAGTGCTGTCCAGCTGCCTGTACCCACCGTGGGGGCTTGTGCACTGAGCTGCGTAGTGCCATCACCACAGTCGATAAAGTCTTGTCCGGCAAATACTTCTCCTTCGAGCACTTCTACCAGTACAATATCGGAAGAACTACCACAGCCGTTGGTGATCGTCCAGGTAAATACGTAGCTATTGCCTGGTATGAGACCACTGACCGTGCTGTTGGGGCTGTCGGGTTGGTCGATACTGACGCCTAAGCTTGCTTGGGCTTGTGGTTGCGACCACATACCACTGCCTGCCAAAGGGGCTTTGGCTGCGAGGCTGACTTGCGTATCGCCACAGGCAGTGATCGTATTGCCTGCATCGGCTTGTTCGGGTTCGTCTACGCGCAGCTCCATTTCGTCGCATGAGTAGTCTTGGCAGCCACCGTAAGAGAGGCACCACTGGAGCGTATAGGTTTGGCCCGCTTCTAGGCCGGTAACCAGCGAATTGGGATCATCGGGGTTGACAATTGTTAGCCCTGTCCCGCTGAGTACACGCCATGAGCCATTGCCCGTGCTGGGTATAGCTGCCTGCAGTTCCACGCTACCACCTGCACATCCGGCTAAATCCATACCGGCATTGGCCTGATTGTTTGGCACCTCATTAATGGTGACTTGCACGACATTGGAAAGCTCGGATATACAGCCGTCGAGTTGGGCTATAGCATAAAAGCCCGTAGTGCCCAGGTAGTCTGCTGGGTTTGCCAATGCAATCTGCGTTTGTGTGGTGGGTGCACTTAAGGATTCGCCTGTTTCATCGAACCACAGGTAAGTGGCACCACTAGTTTGTGAAGAGGGGGTTAAACTCAATATTACTGTGTCTTCAGGGTAACAGAAGGGGCCTGCACTCTGAATTACAGGAGTAAGCGGTTTGGGTTTGATACTTACTTGCGTAGTAACTGTTTCCGACCAGCAGCCATTGAGTTGTATGCGTAGACTATAGATGCCGGCTTGGGCTGGAGTCACTTGGGAGAGGGTGGGATTGCACACCGAACTGACAAAACCATTAGGGCCTGTCCATTCATAGATTGCGCCCGTCATGCAGTTGGCCGATAGCTGTAGGACATCACCTTCACAGACAGGCCCATTGTTGGATGCTTGAGCTTGGGGCAGCTCATATACTTGTACAAAAGTGGGATTCGATAAGGGAGAAGGGCATCCATCTACCCACGCTTGTACGGTGTAGTTGCCTGTATGTGTAGCTGCCACTGTATCGATGTGCAAACTGGGAATCATCGTCGTATCGGTACCTAAAGGTGTATACCACACATATACTACATTGTTAGTGCTGTAACTGGAGGTGTGCAATACGAGCATATCACCTGCGCAGAGCGTAGTACCATTAGCAGCGGTGGGCACATCGGGCTGCGCAATGGCATCGGGGATGTCGAGTACGTGGTCGGCAGGAAGGGAGCTACACCCATCACCCGTAGTTACCACTAATGTGTAGATACCACTTTTCACTGAGGTGGCATTGGGAATAACGGCCGTTGCAGTGGTAGCGGAGTAGCCATCGGGGCCAGTCCAGCTATACATATAAGTGCCGTCGTCGGGAGGATGGACGGTAGGCGTAAGATGAATGGTTAGGGGGCCGTCGGTACAAGCGGGCACATCATCAGTAATGGCTTGCACACTTACGCGAGGGTTGACCGACACTTGTACGCTATCTGTTTGGCTACAGCCAAAACTGTTAGATACCTTGACTGTGTAGGTGCCCTGATGACTTTGGTTGACGTTGGGTATACTGACTGTGGCACCTGAGGCATTGGCACCTGAGGGAAACGTCCATGTATAGCTCACGTTGTTAGAGGGCGAAGCTGTGGTGAGGGTAAGGGTTTGTCCTTCGCATATGGGATCGGGTGATGCAGTTACCGCATCGATGATAGGCAGGGCCGATACGTAGACTGTAGTGGGTGGCGAGCTGTTTGATACGCATGAGTTACCTACAGCGATCACCGTCCACTCGCCGGCTTGGGCCGTACTGACACCGTTGAGGGGCAATACCGGATCGGTAGTTACAAAAGTGAGTTGTAGTGGGCTAGTCCAGTGATATGCAATAGCACCAGCAACAGGGCTGGCTGTGAGCAATATGGTGTCGCCACTGCAGGCGGGGGCAGTAGCCGAAGTGGGATTGGAGGCAACAGGTGTATCGGGTTTGTCCAATACGGTGACTGTGGTAAAGGCCGGTTGGCTGGGGCATCCAAATTGGGACACAATGAGCTGATATACGCCTGCATCGGCTAATGTGGCACTATTGATCTGAGGTGGATACTGCTGGTTGGCACTAAAGCCATTGGGGCCTGACCACTCGTAGGTGATACCTACTCCACTTACAGGTGTGCCCAGTGAGAAGGGTTCTTCTTCACATACGACGATATTGTCGGGGTCGGTCAGCGCAATGGGCTGAGCTACGATGAAAATGGCCACTTCATTGGATGGTTCGGACACACAGCCGTCATCGCGTTCTTTCACTACGTAAAATTTCATGTTGCCGCTGGGGTGCGGCGCGGAGATGGTCAGCTGCGGCTGTATCGTAGATGCTAGTAGCGTGCCGGTGGGTGGGCTACCACTGTACCAGTGATAAGTGATGGAGGTGTTTTGAGTGGCATTTACCGAAAGGGTAAAATCTTGGTTGTCGCAAATAGTGTCAGCACTGATTTGTAGCTGGGGCGTAGAAACTGGAAGCTGGGAGGCAGTGACTTGCATAGATGCCGAGGCGATGCAACCTGTGATCCCCGTAATGGTCACTGTGTAGAAACCGGCATAGCTTTCGTCGGCATTTAGAATGATGGGATTTTCTTCGAAAGAGATAAAGCCGTTGGGCCCAGACCACTCAAATTGATAGATATTATTGCCCGGTGCACTGGGGGGGGTGGCAAAGAGTAGCAAGGAGTCCGACCCGCAATTGGTAACGGCTTGTGGTGCAGGCATTTGGGCTTCTACGCTGACAAATGTCTGACATTGCGTGGCATTGCCCGAAGAATCGGTTACGGTTAGGGTGACATGCAGGGTGTCGCCAATGAGACTACAGTCGACCAGATTGGGCGCGACACTCATGTCTGCAATGTTGCAGTTGTCGGTGGCCGATAGGAGAATGTCTTGAGGCTGGATGGTGTCGGTGACGAAGCCTGAAGGGCTGATGGTCACAAAAGAGGGGCCACAACTGACCTGAGGCGGCGTGCCGTCATTGACGATAATGTCAAAGGAGCAACTGCCAGTATTGCCGTTTATATCTGTCACCTCATAGGTAATGGTGGTTGTGCCTTGTGCAAGCGTATGTGTAGGTGAGAGCAGGGGTGGACCCAAAGGCATAGGGCCAAAGGTGGTAGCACCTGTGGCTGAGTAAGTGGGTTGTACGGTTTCATAGCTGAGTGTGGCATACATAAAACTGATGCTATCTACTTGCCCATCGGCGGTGACAAGGGCAGGATCGCAGGGGTTGATGCCATTGCCCGGACTGCCAGGAGGCATGTTTTGAAAAGATTCGGCAAAGAAAGTGATGGGGCCTGCTGCGGCCCATGTGTTGAACTGTGAGGCTGGCAGGGCAAAGCTCACCGTAGCAGGTGTATTGCAGGTGCCTGTGCTCACCGGTGTAGTACCTAGTAGGTTGCCATCAGGGTCATAAATGGAATAGTATTCGTTGGTTTCGTCAATATCGCCTTGAAGGGTGATGGTGAGCAGCACAATGCCGGTGGCATTTGCCGAAAGGCCGGAAAAAGTAAAGTATTTGTCGTCAGCTACATAGTCATTGAGGTCTGGATTCCAACTAAAGGTGAGTAGCTCAGCTGCCGGATCAGTAGGTGCTGTGGCGAAAATGGGCGAGGTGATGGCACAGTTGTCCGACAGGTTGGTGAATAGGGGTAATGGTAGATCAATGGTACATGCATCGTTGGGCAAGCTGAGTATCGTGTCGGCGGGGCAAGTAATGATGGGTAGTTCTCTATCTTCGACAGTAACGACGTATTGACAGGTGCTTTGATTACCTGCACAATCGGTGAAGTAATAGGTGATGGCATTAGCACCTTGTTGTAGGCTAGTGGTTATAGGTACAATGGGTGCAGAGATGGGCAATCCACCATTGATGCTATAGGTGAAATCGACTTCGACGGGCGAGCGAGCTTCATAGCTAATTGTAGCCTCTGCGTATGCACCAGGACACAAGTGATTGATGGCAAATTGTCCTCCAAGGTTACTGGGCACATTGGGTACGAGGATGAGGGTAATGACTCCATCTTGAGTCCAGGGCAATACAGTTGATGCTGGTATGGAAAGCAAGGTGGTCGAGCTGCCGCATTGAACAGGTGCATTATTGGTCAGCCCTAAGATATTACCACCTTCATCTATGATGTAGAAAAACTCCGAGGGTTGTTCAGCATCGACATTTACCAGCTGTATATTGAGTTGCACATTGCCAGTGGGCGCAAAGGGTGGGCCTGGTACGGGGATGTGTAGAATGACTGAATCGACGGGGGTCTGAAGGGTGTCTACACCTGCAGGTACGGTAAGCAGGGCTGAAGTGGTAGCTGTGACGGGAGTGGTGTCGTTATTGCACGATTCGGTGATGAGTGGTAAGGGGAGGGTGACGAGGGCCTCGCATAGTGCGGGGTCGGTAGTGATGGTCGTGTCGGTGGGGCAGTTTTGCAACAATGGTGCCTCGGTATCTTCCACAGTGAAGGTGGCAGTGGTGGTCTGCGTATTACCACATTCATCAGTGACGATGAAGTCAACAGTTTGTTGGCGGTAAATGCCTTGAGTGGGTGTAGGGCATGTGGCCGCGGGCAGTGAGGCGGGCTGACTGGTGCCGCTATTATAGGCTGTCCAGCTAAGCGCGCCTGTACAATTGTCGGTAGCAGTGGCTTGTGCTCGGTTAGCCACCCATTCGGCGAAGAGCGAGTCTGCTATGGCATTGCTGGTGCAGCTGATCGTCATGTCCTGTGCAGCGTTGCTAATAGTAGGTGGGGTTTGATCTACTACAGTGATCGCTTGTTTTTTGATGGTGCCATTGCCGCAGGCATCTTCTACCATCCAGTTGCGTTCGATGGTATATTCATTGGGACATGAACCAGGTGTAAGGACGTCGGTGTAGGATACCGATGGGTTGGCATCGCAGTTGTCCGTCACGTTGGTGGGGTTGCCGGTGACGCTGGGATCGATACCTTGTTCACAGGAAACGGTAATGTCGGCCGGCACAGTAAAGATGGGTGTAGTGACGTCTTGTACGGTGATAAACTGCTTTTTAAAGGCAGTATTGCCACATGCATCTGTGACAAACCAGGTACGTTCAATGGTGTATTCGTTGGGGCATACCCCAGGTGTGACTAGGTCGTTGTAGCTAGTGTCGATGTTGCTGCTGCAGTTGTCGGATATATTCGTAGGCCATCCCGTAGTGGAAGGCGCTGTGCTGTCTTCACAATCAATGGTGATATCGACAGGCACGGTGAAGTTGGGTGGCGTATTGTCTTCGACGAAGATGCGCATAGTATCGCGTGCGACATTGCCGCAGTCATCGATAGCTTCCCAACTGCGCGTGATCACGTAGGTATAGTCGGAGCACGAGCCGTTATTGGTTTTAGTGCTCGTCTCGGAGAAGAATGGGGCAGGCGGTGGCGAGCAGTTGTCGGTAGTGGTGACTGTAGGCAGGGGGGGAATGGGATCTTCGCAGCTGATTGTCACGTCGGCGGGTACTCCCACGAGCGTGGGTGGTGTGAGGTCGATCACAGAGAAGGATGCCGTTTTCGAAGCTACATTGCCGCAGAGGTCTTCCATGAAAAAGGTGACCTCAACTGTTTCACAGCTGGTGGTAGGCCCGGGGGTGTTGTCGTAATATATCATGCTGATGATGCCACAGTTGTCAGAACCCAACAATGTCAACATATTGAGCTGTTCACTGACCCAAGCACTGTAATCGGCTGTGTCACAGGACTCTACGGCGCTTTTGGGGTAATCGGATGGAAAGATAGGTGGGGAGGTGTCGGGTAGTACCGTGATGAGTTGACTGACCGAAGTGCTATTTCCCCATTGGTCAGTGGCTGTCCAAGTGCGCGTCACTACGACGGTATTGGTCAGACAGGTATCGGGGGGGATAAGGGGCTGGTCTGTAGCTGAGATGAGTTTCGGGAAGTTCGCGTCGCAATTGTCGGTAGCTGTTAGCGGTAGTGCAGGCGGAATGAGTGAGGGGCAACTCACTGTGATGTCGGCCGGTACGGGGTCGGTAAATACAGGGGGCACTGTATCGATATAAGTCAGTTGAAAGCAAAAGGTGTCGAGGAATGTTTCTCCCGTCACCAGATTCGTGTAAGTTGTTACGTAGTACACAGTTAGATCGCCTAAGCCCACAGCGTCGCCAATATTATACCCCGTTAAGGTCGAGTCAAAATTGAACAGGAGAATTTGGAATGTGGGATCACTTTCGGTAGCCGTCGGCGTACCACAGCTGGGATAGGTACCTGGCACGCACCAGTCCAAGATACCTGTACAGCTGGCACCATCGACAAAAAGCGTGTCGGGCCCTGTGTAGGTGTAAATAATCCCGTGGGGGTTAGTGGTATTAAAGCACGCCTGTGCATGTACTTTGGTACCCAACCACGCGAATAATAGCGCGTACCCTAACCATTGTGCCACAGGGTGTAATCGGTTTCTCATGTGTAATCGTTTAATGCTTTGGGATATGTCTGGGTCTTTTCGTTCCGTTTGATTTTCTTTTCTTCCTTTACGGTGCGGCTCAGAGCAAGTTACTACGGCAAAGATAATTTACTCTATCTCCTACATAGAAGAAGATGGAGGCTTGAGTAAAAAGTCAAGACAGCAACAGTACGTACAGGAGACAGGAGCACAGTAGAATGGGCATTTACAAGAGTATTCGGTTCATGGGATATTTGTGTAGGTATGTGCTGAAGTGCAAGATATTGCAAATCCTGGAAATAGTTAGCATATATGTAGGTGTGGCTTGTGTGGCGTGTCGGTTTGTAGTCATGGGGCGTGTGTGGTTGTGCAGAGGTATTTGTAATGGCCATTTTGTGATTATTGTGGTACAATTATATTACCAATGCATTGATTATGTAATTACATGTACAAATCTTATGATATAGGGGATAGTATCTTGCACGAATTGTCGCAGCGGCTACTTGTGCAGATGCGTTTGGGGCAATGTGTTGATGAGTTGTGGCACCAGTTGGCGGAGTGGTCGTGGGATGCGGTGGTGCGGTCGTTGTGCAGTGATACACACCGAAAAGCATTTTGGATCAACGTGTACAATGCGGGGTTTTTGTACTTGCACAAGCACAAAGGCATAGAAAAGCCTGTAGTGTTTTGTCGGCCTTTGTTGTGTGTAGGCGGGTACTGGTTTAGCTTAGATGACATAGAGCACGGTATTTTGCGCAAGCATGCCATCAAATGGGCTTTGGGTTGGGTGCGTCATCCATGGCCAGCGGCTCATATACGTGCTGTGGTGTTGTCGCAGCTTGATGTGCGCATTCATTTTGCACTCAATTGTGGAGCGCGTAGTTGCCCACCCATTCGGGCATACGATGTAGCACAGCTTGATGCTCAACTTGATTTGGCGATGCATAGCTTTTTGCGGCAGCATACCCGAGTGGATCACCAGCTGCGGAAGGTGCACACTTCGCGCCTGTTGTTGTGGTATCATGGCGATTTTGGTGGCATCCGAAAGATCAAGCAGCTGTTGGCACGGGTATGTGGATGTCCTGAGTTGGTGAGCTACCGGTTGCGGTGGGATCCCTACGATTGGGTAGAGAAGGGTTGAGCATTATTGTAAAATAGAGATAGGACTTACCTTCGCTCCATGATACGGCAGGTGCAATTTTCTTTGCGGTCTTATCCTCGGGGCTTTCATCTGATCACAGAAGAGGTAATGCGCCAGTTACCGCCATTGCCTCGAGTGGGTTTGTTACACTTGTTCATTCAGCATACCTCGGCTGCATTGGCCATTAACGAGAATGCAGACCCTTCGGTGCGCGTTGATTTTGAAGCTATATTCAATCACTTAGTGCCAGAGCATTTGCCTTTTTTGACGCATACGCTTGAGGGGCCAGATGACATGCCAGCTCACGTCAAATCGGTATTAGCGGGCAGTGCCATTACAGTACCTATCAGTGCAGGGCAGCTCAATTTGGGTACGTGGCAAGGCATTTACCTTTGCGAGTTTCGCAATCGAGGCGGTAGGCGCAAACTGGTGGCTACCATCATTGGATAAAATGGATATGGCCCCTGTGTATCAAGGCGTGCTCATTGGTTTGGCGCTGACTTTGTTGGTAGGGCCACTGGTGCTGACATTGGTGCAGACTAGAGTGACTCAGGGGGTTCGTGCGGGGCTTGTGGAGGGGGCAGGTATCTGGACGAGTGATCTGTTTTTGCGCTTTGTTCTTGTTTTGGCGTAGCGTTGTATTGTACTAAGCCGAATTTATACGGCTTGCGCTGTCGCGAGGTAGTCCGTCATAGTGCTTTGTGGGTGTTGTGGTTGCAAGGGTGGCTCATCAATACGCTCAATCCTTTTTCGGTTTTCTTTTGGATGGGGGTACCTGTTGCGATGGTATTGCAGTACAAATGGACGGGCTTAGCTGCCGTGTTGTTCTACACAGGCATTCTGGGTACTTTAGTTTGTACAGATGTACTCAAGGTGGTATTAGCCAATGGTTTGGGTCGTTACCTACAGCTACGCCATGTGGTGCGGCTTCGACAAGCGGTGGGCGTGGGTTTGATACTTTTTGGTTTGGTGTTTTTTGTGCGCACAGCTCTTGAGGGCGACTTCTTGCGCATTTTTTTTTTGAATTTATTGGGCTTGGCCTTTTAACCGAAAAGGGATTTGCAGGCCCTTTGCCCCGTTAGGGCACGAGAATGGTTGCATTGGCAAGGATTCATTCGTTTTCGCCTTACCTTTAAGGGACAAAGCCAACAAGAATTGGGGGCTTTTGTTGTAATGATACACTGTGATTTATCGAATAAAAAGGTGGTCATGAGTCGTTTTTTCAAAACTCCTAAGCCGCAGCAGTTTGAATACGTGCCGCGTTTTTACGATCCTGAAAAGGAAGCATTGGAAAAGCGCATCGAGCAGGCAAAGGCATGTAAGCAAGGTGGTGAAGCAGCTATCAAAGAGCGCATTAGGGACGGGTTGCGAAAGAGTACGACTTACAATCCGCGCTATCGCAAGTTGAAGGCAGATGCGGTATTGCGCTCCAATTTGTTGTTATTGGCCATAGTGGTAGTATTGTTGTTGCTCACCTATATGTTGCTCACTGTATATTTGCCCAAGCTCGAGGGTTTACTCTGAGGCCCGAGCTTTTCCTTTTTACCAAAACCACTAAGCCAGATGGCGGATCTCATACAGCTCTTACCCGATGCCATTGCCAATCAGATAGCGGCGGGTGAGGTGATTCAGCGGCCGGCTTCGGTAGTCAAAGAGCTGCTCGAAAACGCCATCGATGCCGGTGCCAGTCATGTTGAGCTCGTCGTCAAGGATGCGGGCAAGCAGCTCATTCAAGTCATCGACGATGGTTGTGGCATGTCGGAGACGGATGCGCGTTTGTGCTTTGAGCGACATGCTACTTCAAAGATTCGTTCAGCTGATGACTTGTCACACATTCGCACGATGGGTTTTCGGGGCGAGGCATTGGCCTCTATAGCGGCTATTGCGCATGTGGAATTGCGCACGCGCCTTCACGATAGTACGGTAGGTACACGCATCGTGGTGGAAGGGGCTAAGGTAAAGGTGCAGGAGCCATGTGCGTGTGCAGCGGGTACGAGTATGGCAGTGAAAAATCTGTTTTTCAATGTGCCGGCTCGTCGCAAGTTTCTCAAGAGCAATGCTGTGGAGATGCGTCACATCATTGATGAGTTTCAGCGTGTGGCGTTGGCGCACAGTGAGCTGCATTTTCGAATGATACACAATGGTCAGGAGTTGTATCATTTGCCGAAAGGCAATTTGCGACAGCGCATTGTGCATCTGTTGGGTAAGAATTACAACGAGCGTTTAGTGCCTGTAAGTGAGCACACCGAGGTACTGTGCATCAAGGGCTTTGTAGGTAAGCCCGAGTTTGCACGCAAGACGCGGGGCGAGCAGTTCTTTTTTGTCAATAATCGCTTTATCAAAAGCCCGTACTTGCATCATGCAGTAATGAGTGCGTATGAAGATCTCATCGCTGATGATACTTGGCCGCTTTACGTGCTTTTCTTGGAGATGGATCCGTCTCGCATCGATGTGAATGTGCATCCTACCAAACAAGAGATCAAGTTTGAAGATGAGCGATTGGTGTACAATTATTTGCGCGTAGCGGTACGGCATGCTTTGGGGCAGTACAGCATTACGCCTTCGTTAGATTTCGAGCAGGAGGCTAGTTTAGCTGTACATAAGAATTTTGGCAAGCGATCGGGGGACTCAGCCTCTGATGCAGGTGCTTCGTCAGTGCCACCTAAGAGAGGGTCGGCTCTTGATTGGGTAAACTTGCGGCATTGGGAAAAACTCTTCAAGGGGTTGGATGAGGAGGAGTCTTCGGCTACACTTACCGACATGCCGCAGGCTATTATTTTGCCCAGTGCAGCAGGTGATGAGGCACCTGCACCGCCTTCTCCTGATGAGGAGGTGGCACCTGAGCCGGAACGCGATGAGGCTCCAGCAGGTGAAGATCAGTTGGCGTTGGTCAGCGAGCAACGCGTATGGCAGCTGCATGGTCGCTATATTATCACGCCTATCAAGTCGGGGTTTATGCTCATTGATCAACAGGCAGCATCGGAGCGCATCCGCTATGAGCACTATCTGAAGCACTTAGGACAGCAACCTGCTGCGACCCAAAAGCTATTGTTCCCCGTTACTTGGCACACCTCACCTGCTGATGCGGCGTTGGTGCAGGCACTCATTCCTCATTTGCAGCGCGTGGGTTTCGATCTGTCGCCTTTAGGTAAGGATGCTTTTGTAATACACGGCTTACCTGCTGAGCTGACGGATCTTCCCTCTTCACAACAGCTTGAGGAGCTGTTAGAAGATTTGCTCGAGCAGTATCGCCTGCACGAATCAGTACAGCACGACGCACCTGAGCGCCTGGCAAGGGCTTTGGCACGTAGTACTGCACTGCCACCCCAACGCACGCTCTCGGAAGTGGAGATGCAGCAGCTCATCGATCAGCTCTTTGCTTGCCAGATGCCGTGGAAGAGCCCTTCAGGGCGAAAATGCGTGCTTACCTATGAGCTGACCGAGCTGGAGCGGCGCTTTAATAGCTAAAATCGATTGACCAACTTTTATTTTACCTGCCCATGCAACTTACCACAGCTGTCAAGCAATTACTCATCATTAATATTGGCGTGTTTTTGTTGGCTAATGTATGGGATGCCGATGCGCTGGCGCTCTACTACTTTGAGTCGGAACGCTTTCGTCTTTGGCAGATTCTGACCCACTTCTTCATGCATGCCAACTTGCCTCACCTGTTTTTCAACATGTTTGCCCTGGTCATGTTTGGCAGCGTGTTAGAGCGCTTGTGGGGCACACGTTGCTTTGTGTTCTATTATTTTTTCAGTGCATTGGGGGCTGCGGTGTTGCACACCTTTGTGCAGTGGTTGCACTTTCACCAGTTGGCCGAGGCTATGGTTGCTTTTGAGCAAATGCCCACGCTGAGCCGTTTCAATGACTTTTTCGAAGTCATCGACTTGTCCATGTATAAGCCCCAACTGCGCGAGCTAATCTACAGCATCAGTACGGGTGTAGAAGACGGGTTGTCCACGGCTATCGATCAAGCTTTGGCATTGATGCAGCAGGTATATGAAGTAGAAGTAAACAATTCGGCAGTAGTAGGAGCTTCTGGAGCTATTTTTGGCTTGCTCATTGCTTTTGGCCTGCTTTTCCCCGAGGCTGAGCTCATGCTCATCTTTTTACCTATACCCATAAAAGCGAAGTACTTCATACCACTACTCATGATGGTGGAACTGTTCTTGGGCGTCAATGATTTTTCTTGGGACAATATTGCTCATTTTGCCCATTTGGGGGGGGCACTATTTGGTTTGTTGCTGCTGTTTTATTGGCGCAAAAAGGGGTACTGGTGAAAGCATGCCTTTGCGCCTTTGGGCAAATTGATGGGCGTATATGCGTGCGAGAGAAGGCGCTGGAGCCATTTATTGCTTGCTTGCCTTAAAGAGAAACTCTTTTTCCTCTTTTGTTAGGCTTTCATATCCGCCTTCTCTGATTTTATCGAGAATGCGATCGAGTTTTTTTTGATAGTCAGGGTCGTTGGCATTCGGCATTTGTTGAGTTATTGGTCTTTTAGCTCCAGAGTTGTTGTGTCGCACCCGTATGGGTGTGCGCTTGCGGCGGCTGAACAACGAGGAAAAGAAATCGCTGATGCGGTTCAACAGGTAGTTGACGGGTTGGCTCAAGTCGGTACCTTGTCGGAGCAGGTGAATGAAATACCAACCCATGAAGACGCCACCTAAATGTGCAAAATGCCCACCTGTGTTTGATCCTTCTCTGATGGCGATCAAGTCGATGAGGATGAGGAACAAGGCAATATAGCGTATTTGCACAGGACCAATGAGCAGCAAGTGCATGATATAGGTAGGTGCTAGTGTAGCAGCAGCCATGACGATTGCCATTACACCAGCGGAGGCCCCCAGCATGTGCGAACCGATGAAGTAGCTGATATTTCCTGGCAGAAAGTTGGCACTGACAAAAAAAGCGAGAAATCCTACTAAGCCGCCTAACAAATAGATGGGAAAAATGCGATGGTCGCCCAGCAAATCTTGTACGATGCGTCCAAACCAGTAGAGGAATAGCATATTAAAAACCAGATGCCACAGCCCTTCATGTAAAAACATGTAAGTGATGAGTGTCCAGGGGCGTTTGAGTAGCTCGATGGGGTCGGCAGGAGCCATAAACCATTCAAGGAATCCATTAAAGGCCGCATGGTTGCCAATACCAATAAAAGGCACCATGAGGAAACCCACCACATGGACAAACAGAAAAAATGCAATATTGATAATGATCAGGCGCGTGAGGTTGTCACCTTGGGCAAAAGCGCGTTTCACGTCGTCCCAAATGGAAGTAACCATGGTTTGTCAAATTTTCAAAAACAGCATAGCATAAGTAGTAGATGGTGGTACGTAGCAGCTGTTTTGCAAAGGTACATTTATAGTGGTTACATCTTGTGTTTTTGTTAAATATGTGCTTGGGTTCATGAACAGCAAGCCCCGTTTCACAAATAGCTTTGCGAGACGGGGCTTACTGTTTAGAGAAGGGCATATCAGCTCGTGTTTCAAGTACTCAGTTGTGGATTCTCTTCGGCATCTGTTTTGGATGAAGTAGCCGTTACATGTGTTTTTTCCTGATGAGCTGTCGTTTTTCGCTGTTCGTTGTTTTCTCCTTCTATTGTCTCGTCGTTGGCAGTTACAGGCGAATGCGTAGTTCCCTGTGCGTCGATAGTATTTGCCTGAGTGGTAGATTTTCGGGTCTCTTCTTCAGCTTGCTGGGGTGAAATATGAGCTATGGGCTCTTCGAAGGGTCTTGGGCCGATGAGGCGCTCTACATCGGATTTGAGCAGCACTTCTTTTTTCAACAAGGCCTCAGCGAGTAGTTCTAACTCTTTGCGATGCTTGCGCAGCAGCGATTTGGCCCGTTCGTATTGGCTATTGACCAGTTTGCGTACCTCTTCGTCGATGAGCGCAGCGGTTTGATCGCTATAGGGTTTGTGAAACGTTTCATTGTTCATGCCATAGAAGGACACCTGGCCTACGCGGTCACTCATGCCAAAGATGGTCACCATGCTGTAAGCCATCTTGGTAGCTTGATCCAAGTCGTTTTGTGCACCGGTAGAGATCTTACCAAAGATGATGGACTCGGCTGCTCGGCCGCCAAAAGTCATGCACATACGGTCGAGCAGTTGTTCGGATCGCGTAATGTATTCTTCTTTTGGAAGATACTGTGCATAGCCCAATGTGCCAATGCCGCGCGGCACAATCGTCACTTTGATCAGTGGGGAGGCATTGGGCAAAAACCAACCGCATACCGCATGACCTGCCTCGTGGTAGGCGATGATCTTTTTCTCTTCAGGCGAAATGAGCTTGTTTTTCTTTTCTAGCCCACCGATGACGCGATCTAAGGCGTAGTTAAAGTCGTCCATGTCCACCATTTGTTTACCGCGCCGGGCTGCTACTAAGGCTGCTTCGTTGCACACGTTGGCGATTTCAGCACCGGCAAAGCCGGGCGTCATTTCGGCCAGCGTGACGGGGTTGATGTCGGGTGCAGTTTTAATGTGCTTGAGATGTACGCGAAAGATGGCTTCACGCCCTTTGAGATCGGGTCGGTCGATAGCGATTTGCCGGTCGAAGCGGCCGGGACGCAATAGCGCCGAGTCGAGCACATCGGGCCGGTTAGTGGCAGCCATAATGATGACGCCCTTGTCGGAGCTAAATCCATCCATCTCGACGAGCAGCTGGTTGAGCGTGTTTTCACGTTCGTCGTTGCCACCTTGGAAGGCGCCTCGGCCTCGAGCCCGCCCGATAGCGTCTATTTCATCGATAAAGATGATGCAAGGTGCTTTTTCTCGTGCTTGGCGGAACAGATCGCGCACGCGCGAGGCACCTACCCCTACAAACATTTCCACGAAGTCGGAACCCGAAATGGAGAAGAAGGGCACTCCGGCTTCACCTGCCACAGCTTTGGCTAACAAGGTTTTTCCCGTACCGGGGGGGCCTACCAGCAATACGCCCTTGGGAATTTTGCCGCCTAATGCCGTGTATTTTTTTGGATTTTTGAGGAAGTCCACTACTTCCATCACTTCTTCTTTGGCCTCGTCTAGCCCGGCGACGTCCTGAAAGGTGACGTTGACTTTGCTGTTCTGATCAAAAAGCGTAGCCTTTGACTTGCCGATATTGAAGATTTGGCCGCCAGGCCCACCAGCGCCACCACCTAGTCGTCTCATGATGAAGATCCACAAAGCGATAAAGACCAAAAACGGCAAGATCCACCCCAGTATAGGGCCAATGAGGCTTTGGCGTGTTTCGGCTTGTACGTATACGCGCTGGTCGGGCGGAATATCGGTTTGTAATTGTTCGAGTTTTTCGTCGAAGCGATCGGCTGAGACAGTCTCAAAAGTGTAGTGAGGTCGTTCAGTACCGAAGCTGCTCTCTGCCGCGTCTTTGTATTGGGGCTTTTTGAGCGCTTCGGGTTTTAAATAGACCTCTACAATTTTTCCATTAACCAATTTCACTTCTTTAACGTCGCCATTTTTGACCATTTCGGCAAAGCGGTTCCACGTGATTTCTTGCACGGCGGTACCCGTGAAGTTATACACATTCAGGGCCAACAAGAAGATGGCGATGAGGCCGTATATCCAATAGGAATTGAACTTGGGCTTGTTATTTCCTTCCTTTTTTTCCATTGGCGCTATTTAATATTGGTGTAGCAGCTTGTGCAAAAAGTTAAATGTCTTCGTATTCAGTAATATGGGCGTCTGCCCAAAGAGCTTCCAGCTCGTAGTATTTTCTCGTGTCTTTGTAAAAGACGTGTACGACGGTATCAAAATAATCCAGGCAGATCCAATGTGCTCGCTGTTGTCCTTCGAACGAAGTAGGCAACATGCCTCCTTCGCGTTTGACGCGCCCGTATATGTTGTCAGCGATTGCCTTCACTTGGATGTTAGATTCGCCTTCGCAAATGATGAAGTAATCGGCAGGAGCATCATCTATGTGCCGCAGATCGAGCTTGACAATGTGCTTGCCTTTGATGTCCTG
>Ga0256839_1000445_pt1 | contig 53784 bp, 55 predicted proteins | sample 354166metaG_FD_185968 | JGI IMG/M metagenome (GOLD analysis project Ga0256839, IMG submission 185968) | Hydrothermal vent microbial communities from Mid Atlantic Ridge, Atlantic Ocean - 354-166 | ecosystem: Environmental > Aquatic > Marine > Hydrothermal vents | place: Atlantic Ocean: Mid... | reverse complement strand
CTTCTGAAACCGCTGCGACCAGCTCAATATTTGAACATGGGTACATCGGCCCACAAATTAACGGAACATTGATACCTATATCTTGTATGAAACTGGTTTCATTCATGCTTTACCCTTTCTTCAGTGTCTATCTTAGGAGATAGTCGCCAGAGAACAGTTACACAAGCAACTAAATCTCCTTCCGCATCCAGAATATCGGCAGTTGCAAGGCTATCGACGGGCTTATCAATAACATCAGGCGGTGAAGCACGACCTTCTGCCAGCAATTGACCGCGGGCTTTTTTAAGGTATTCAATTTCAAGATGAGTTACGATGCTACGTGTTCCACTCGGTAGCGCGGTAATCATCGCAAGCCCGCTAGATAATTCACCAAAATTCGCTAAGGCAATGGCGTGGATAGAGTTCAGGTGGTTTCTTATTTTACGACGAACTTTTAAAACAACTTTAACGAAGCCGGGTTCGATATGCTTAACGTCGGCCTTGATAGAGCCTGAGTACGGTACAGAACGAGATAATGTGAGATTAAAGAGCTTTCGCCCAATGGCATTTCCGCCGAGTTTTTTCCATAGTGAAAGTACACGGTTTTCTACACCGTTTTTAAGGGGTTTTGGTTGGCTTCTTGTTGGTATGGTTATCAAATAATCTCCCTGAGGCGTTGTTTACAAACATCACTACTAATATAAGTATAGTCAAAAATATTTATTTAACACTAAAGTAAAATTTTATCTTTTTTCACCCCAGTAACTACTGCATAATCTCTCGCCCAAAACTCAAAATAATAGGGCAATTCTATGTGGTTTAAAAATCTTTACCTTTTCAAATTTGAAAAAGACTTTGCATTAAATGCGGATGAATTACATCAGCAACTGAGCAACAAACCATTTACACCCTGCTCGGCAACACAGCGTGAAAGCATGGGCTGGGTTGAACCACTCGGCAAGGACACTAGCGCCTATACACATGCATCTGGCAATTACATTTTAATGAGCATGGCTCGCCAAGAACGCTTATTACCTGCGGCTGTTATTAAAGAAACCTTACAAGAAAAGGTGGAAGCAATTGAATTAAAAGAAGATCGAAAAGTCAGCGCCCGCGAGAAAAAAGACCTGCGTGAAGACATTGAGCATGAGCTTTTACCCCGTGCTTTCACGCGCACTCAAAAAATTGATGCTTGGATTGACCCAGATAACGGTTGGCTTATTTTAAACACACCCTCAGCGCCACGTGCTGAAACTTTTACCAAATTATTACGCACAACGTTAGGTAGTTTGCCCGTTACTTTACCTGAATCTGAGCTATCACCTGCCGTTGCGATGACTGATTGGCTGAGTAAAACGCAACTCCCTAAGCCCTTTGTTTTAGGCATGGAGTGTGAATTAAAAAATCAAGCTGATGATGATAAGGGAGTGGCATCATTTCGCATGCATGACCTAACCACGGATGAAGTGCAAACCAGCCTACAGTCGGGGAAATATGTTTCTAAACTTGCCATTGAGTGGGATGAAAAAATCAGTTTTGTCTTATCAGAAGACTTGCAAATAAAGAAACTTAAGTTTCTAGACGTGCTTGAAGAACAGCTGAATGACAATGACCCACAAACGCATGCCGAACACCTTGATATTCAGTTTGCCTTGATGACGGGTGAAGTTTCTGGCATGTTAAAGGACTTAATGAAAGCGCTGGGCTAATCACCCCTAGGAGCTTGTCCGAGAACTAAGACCGTAGCGAAAATTACAGAATTATCATAAGTTGTGATTATCGAAAGAGGCGAATAGCACGGCTATTTAACGATTTTGATAAGCTCAAGTTATGATGATTGTGGAATTTGCAGTAGGTTTCTAGTTCTCGGACAGGCTCCTAGCAGCGTAACCAAAATAGGAACACTTATGCGAATCTTACACACCATGTTGCGCGTTGGCGATTTAGAAAAGTCGATTGCCTTTTATACAAAAGTACTCGGCATGACCGAGTTACGCCGTAACGAATACCCTGATGGAAAATTCACCTTAGCCTTTTTAGGCTATGGCGATGAAGCCAGCAATACCGTGTTAGAACTGACTTATAATTGGGGTGTTGACACTTACGAAAACGGTAATGCTTTCGGACATATCGCTATCGGTGTACCTGATGTGAATGAAGCTTGCGAAAAGATGAAAACACTTATTTTTGAAGGTAATGGAGGTGGGGAGATTATCCGTGAAGCTGGCCCAATGAATGCAGGAACAACTATTATTGCCTTTTTAAAAGATCCCGATGGCTATGAAATTGAGTTAATTGGCGGCCGCGACTAAATCAACTCTTGCTAAATAGTTGATTTTTTGTCATTTCCCCTTATTATGTTTTTAGAGCTTGCTCTAATGTATACAAAAATCCACACTTAAGGAGATAGTCACATGGGTTTATTTGATTTTGCAAAAAACATTGGTAATAAAATTTTTGGTAGTGAAAAAGAAGCACCAGAAAAATTAAAAGAACACATAGAAAAAGATAACCCTGGGATTAAAGCCCTTGAAATAAATGTTGATGATGGAGTTGCTACTATTTCAGGAAAGGTGGATGACCCTGCGGCACTTGAAAAAGTAGTCCTTATGACAGGGAATGCCATGGGCATTGAAACCGTTAACGTTGATGCGGTCGAAGCACCAGAGCAAACGGAAGAAGTGCTTTACTATGAAATTGTTAAAGGCGATTCACTTTGGAAAATTGCTCAGAATATTTATGGTGATGGTAATGAGTATAAAAAAATACTGGCAGAAAACCTTGAAGTTATTAAAGACCCTGACCTTATTTTTCCGGGTCAAAAAATTCGTCTTCCTATGAGTTAAGCATTTTTCACATGAAAATTAAGCAAAAAAGCCACGAATCAATGTGGCTTTTTTTATAGATAACTAAATGATTAACCTGTGTGCTGCATTAACTCTTCAGCTTCAAGCTTTTGTTCATCACTACCCTCTTGCATCACCTCTTCAAGCGTACTACGGGCTCCATCAATATCACCCATATCAATATAGGCTTTTGCTAGATCAATTTTTGTACCTATTTCAGTTTCTTCAATGACTTCATCATTTAAATCTAAAAACGATAAGTTATCATCAAAATCTGTCAGCAAGCCATCCTCTTTATCACCGCTAAGGCTCGTTATTTTTTCACTACCTTCAGGGCTAAGGCCATCCTCAATATCCATGTTTAAATCTATCGTTGGAATATTCATGTCTGTCACTAGTGGCTCCTCAACTGCCTCATCCAGTAAAGAGTCCAATGAATCAAATTCAGTATCAATACCTAAATCTAAGTTGCTAGAATCTGAAGCGCTAAGAGTTTCTTTGTCAAAATCACCAAAGTCAGGCTCTGCAGTCAAATCTAAAGCATCAACGTTTCCTATTTCAATATTCTCATCAGCTGAACTTTCGCTCAGCCCTGCACCTAACAAATCTTCATCCAAATCATCTGATAAAAACTCATCAAGATCAATGTTGGAAAACTCATCTGTAACCATGCCATCAGCCCCTAATAATGCTTCAAGGTCTTCAGAATCATCAGATTCTGCAATAGCCGTCCCTGCCACCATCGCAACACTTGCTGCTGCCACACCTGTCGCTATTGATGAAGAACCATCAAATAAGTTACTATCAGGGACTAAAGCACGTCCCCATTCACAAATATCTTCCCAGTGCTCTTCTTTACCTGCACCATCAATATCTTTAAATATTCTAGCTTCTTGTTCAAACGAAGATTTATCACCCGATGCTTTATAGCTTTCTAACAGTTTTTTACGGAAAGCTAGATTATTAGGGGATTGATTAATCGCTTCTTTAAGCTCTGATTCTGCTTGATCGTATAAGCCATAAACAATATAAACATCGGCTTCTTGTAACAAATCATCTTCTGTATTAGCACTTGCCTCGTCAGCATCCTCAACAGCTGTTTGAGGATTATCCATAAGCTCATTCGAAGCTAGCTCTGAATTTAATTCATTAACAGAATCATTATCAAATAAATCACTGGCGTTATCCCCTTCAAAAGCTTCACCTGAGATGTCTGCATCAACATAATCTTCAGCGGAAAACTCTTTATAAGCATTACGACGGCGCATAAACCAAAAACCACCTAATAGAGCAAGTGCTGCTCCACCCCCAGCCCCATATTTAAGTGCGTCAGGTGAGTCCATTAAACCCATTACGCTACCCATTATACCTTCGGGCTTTTCTTCAATATTCGTTTTTACTGCCGCTTGTTGTATTTTTTGCTGTGCGGCTATTTTTACTTTTTCTTTTGCAGCATCTGACTTATTTTGTGCCGCTAAGATTGCTGCTTGCTCTTTTTCTTCCGCCAATTTTGTTGCATCATCAACGCTTGTAATTGTTTCTGATGTTGCATCGTTAACTAAATCATTAGGGCGAATAATCGTGCCTACTCCTTTCCCTTCCGTTTGTTCTTTTACCGTCGCTTCAATATCAGCCCCCTCCGTTTTAGCAGGCTTACCCGATAATGACTCTTGTAATTTAGCAAGCTGCTGACTCTTCATTGAAATCATACGATTTTTCTTACGTAAGATAGACTCCATTTCTGAAACACGAGATTTCAACTCTTGATTCTCTTTTCTGCGACTTTGTAATGCTTCAGATGTCATGACTAGTTGTTTACGCAACTCATTAACAGATGCATTTCCAGCTGCTACTGCAGCTTCAGTCTTACCTGAAACCTCTAGACGAGCCTGATTAGTTTTAGATGACGAATCCTTAGATGCATTGCTCTTTGCAATAACAGTTCCATGAGCTTTCTTCCATGCACGTGCCTGCGATATCCTTGTTTTTCGTGCTTCACTTCTAGAAACAGACTTTGCATGTGCCGCTGATGGGCGTTGCAGTACAACCCCAGCTTTTAAGTTATTCATATTGTGTTTAACGAAAGCACGCTTATTTTTCTCAAAAAGTGCCAGCATCATTTGATCCGTAGTCACTCCACGGTATCCAATACGTTTAGCAATTTTATTTAAAGTATCACCGCGTTTTACACGATAGGTTCTTACTTGAGATGCTGCTACACGACGAACTTGAGGTCGTACTCTACGTGCGGTAGAACGTTGGTTTTGCGATGCTCGAACTACACGACGAGGCTGCTGTAATGCACGTTGTGCATCACGATATAATTGTTGATTATCAGTTTGTGCTTGATTAGCACGTGCTTGTGGTTCTGCGCGAACACCAGCTGTACTACTCGCTATAGCTGTATTTGGGGTCATCAATACAGGTGGATCAAGAAGCACCGTGTATTCTTTTAAAAGCTTACCGTTAGGCCAGCTAATTTCTAATAGAAAGTTTAAGAAAGGTTCATTAATTGGGTAATTAGAACTCACTAAAATAACGGGCTTGCCATTTTGTACGGTCGTTCTAAAACGAATTCCGTTTAAAAATTTTGGACGATCAATACCCACACGATTAAAAACAGCTGGTGGAGCAATTCGCACACGAAGCGTTTTTGCTTCTGCTGCATTTGTTGAGTGTAAGCTAATCTTACCTCTAAATGGTTGATTTAGGTGTGAGTTAGACTCTATCTCACCCAGCGTTAATGCGCCCGATACAGTTGGTAATGCTAATGCAGCACAAATGGCTAGGCTCAAGACTTTCTTATTCACGTATTATTCCCCTTTCAGTATGAATCTTTTTGATTCTTTATTTGTGACCTAATTATTTTGTAGTTATGGTCAACATTTATTATAAACACCAGTTTGATCTGCATCTTGCTGATGGCTCCAGACTCCTAATATCTGGATAGTGGAGGAATAATATCAATTCATGTCTGAATCAAAACTGAATAACATTGATTCTTTGTCACATACTTACAAACGGGGTGACTTTTGTGTCACATTCTGACTAAATATTGTGGCTTGTCAAAAAACAAGATAAACAACCTTACAAGGTAAGCTATTCGCCTTATCTAAGCGACTTATAGAACCCCCGATATAAAGCCAATTCAAGACTAACCCTAATAGGTAAAGGTGGAAAACCACTTTTACTTTAGTTAGGGACTAACCCAGCGCATCTACAAATAATCGCGAATCAAAACCTCAGCAATCTGAATACTGTTTAATGCGGCGCCTTTTCTAACATTATCGGCAACCACCCATAAGTTTAAACCTGTTTCGTGTGATATATCTTCACGGATACGTCCCACATAAGTAGCATCATTATTAGCACCATCAGTTATTGCGGTAGGGTATCCACCGTCTTTATGCTCATCAATCACAACGACACCATCAGCATTGTTTAATAACTCTATTGCATGCTCAGCACTCAGCTTATCGCGTGTTTCAATGTGCACCGCTTCTGAATGACCATAAAATACTGGTACACGTACTGCAGTCGGGTTGACCAAAATATCTGGATCTTCCATGATTTTTTGTGTTTCCCAAACCATTTTCATTTCTTCTTTGGTGTAACCATTTTCTAAAAACACATCAATCTGCGGAATCACATTAAAGGCAATTTGCTTAGGGTAAACATCCACCTTAACTTCTTTACCATTTAATAGAGCAGCCGTTTGACCGGCAAGCTCATCAATCGCGGGCTTACCCGACCCTGAAACTGCCTGATAGGTACACACATTAATACGAGTAATTTTTGCCGCATCATGTAATGGCTTCAACGCAACTAACATTTGAATGGTTGAACAATTAGGATTGGCGATAATCCCACGATTGGTATAGTCAGCAACAGCATGCGGATTAACCTCTGGCACTACTAAGGGAATATCATCCTCGTAGCGAAACTCAGAAGTATTATCAATCACCACACAGCCTTGTGAAGCAGCTATCGGTGCAAACTCTTTTGAGACTGCGCCACCGGGTGAAAACAAACCAATTTGTACTTTTGAGAAATCAAACTTGGCTAAATCTTCAACCACTAAGGTTTTATTACCAAACTTTACTCGCTTACCCGCGGAGCGCTCACTTGCCAGCGCATAAACCGTTCCTACCGGAAAGTTGCGCTGCGCTAGTATCTCTAGCATCACTTCACCGACCGCACCTGTTGCACCGACTATGGCCACATCATAAGTTTTATCTGACATCTCTTTTAACCTCTTAACGCACTAACAACAGCATCACCCATCTCGGACGTACTCACTAATTTAGTACCTGCAACACCCTCTACATAAATATCCGCTGTGCGTAGCCCTTGCTTTAATACCGCTTCAACGGCTGAATCTATTTTCTCAGCCAAAACTTCATTATCTAATGAATAACGCAACATCATACTTACGGACATGATCGTCGCTAATGGATTCGCAACATTTTTACCTTCAATATCAGGCGCTGAACCATGAATAGGCTCATACATGCCTTTACCCTTTTTATCCAACGATGCCGATGGCAACATGCCGATAGAACCGGTCAGCATTGCCGCCGCATCAGATAAAATATCACCAAACATATTGCCTGTAACCATGACATCAAATTGCTTTGGTGCTTTGACTAATTGCATGGCCGCATTATCAACGTACATGTGGCTTAACTCTACCTCTGGGTATTCTTTGCCAACGCGCTCAACAACCTCATCCCACAGCTCCATCACTTCAAGCACGTTTGATTTACCCACAGAACACAGACGATTATCACGCTTCATGGCTATTTTAAATGCCGAGTGTGCAATGCGCTCGATTTCTGATTCCTTATAAACGAGGGTGTTATAACCCTGCTTTTCACCATTGTCTAAGGTTCTAATACCGCGAGGCTCACCAAAGTAGATGCCGCCAGTGAGTTCGCGCACGATCATAATATCCAAACCTGCAACCACTTCTGCCTTTAAGGATGAAGCATCCGCCAGCTCTGCATTTAAAATGGCAGGTCGAAGGTTTGAGAAAAGTTCAAGGTCAGCACGAATCCCTAATAAGCCACGTTCAGGTCGCACATCACGTGGCAAGCCATCATATTGATAACCACCGACAGCACCAAGTAAAATCGCATCTGCTTGTTTTGCCTGAGCTTGAGTTAATGGTGGGTACGGATGCCCTTCTGCATCATAAGCGGCGCCGCCAATTAGTCCTTCGGTTATCTCTACATCCAAGCCCGAGTTTTCTTTTAAGGCATCAATTACTTTTAATGCCTCAGCAATGATTTCCTTACCAATGCCATCACCAGGCAATACTAGAATATTTTGTGTCATGTTTTTTTAACCTATTTTGATTAACCATGAAGTCGTATGAAAAATATGATTGGCTTGTCTGCCCTTCACTAACTTCAAATTCTTCATGCAAATAATTAAATCTAAGCAAACAACCAAGGTGTTTGTTGCTTACGCTTCTCTTCATACGCACGAACATCGTCCGAATATTGCAGAGTTAAGCCAATATCGTCAAGCCCATTCAATAAACAATATTTACGAAATTCATCCACCTCAAAGGGGGTCTTCTCGGTTAATAGCTCATCCTCTTCAATAACAAACTGATGTTCTAAATCAATGGTTAAGCGATAGCCTTCTTTCAGGTTCGTTTCTGTAAATAAAGCATCCACTTTTTCTTCAACTAGTACAATCGGCAAAATGCCATTTTTAAAACAGTTATTATAAAATATATCTGCAAAACTTGGGGCAATAATGGCGCGAATGCCATAATCTTCTAGCGCCCATACCGCATGCTCGCGAGAAGAACCACAACCAAAATTCTCACGTGCTAACAAGATAGAGCCTCCTTGATAGCGTGGCTGATTTAAAACAAAGTCTGTATGAATTTCTCGCTTTGAATGATCCATACCCGGCTCACCAGCTTTTAGATAACGCCAGTCATCAAATAAGGTTGGGCCAAAGCCACTGCGCTTAATTGATTTTAAATATTGCTTAGGAATGATCGCATCCGTATCGACATTAGAGCGGTCTAAAGGGATAACAATGCCTTGGTGTTTGGTAAACTTTTCCATTACTTAATCTCCCTAATGTCAACAAAATGACCGGCTACGCCTGCCGCTGCTGCCATTGCAGGGCTGACTAAATGTGTGCGACCGCCTTGCCCTTGGCGGCCTTCAAAGTTTCGATTGGAGGTCGAAGCACAACGCTCTTGTGGTTCTAGCCTATCAGCATTCATTGCCAAACACATTGAGCAACCTGGCTCGCGCCATTCAAACCCTGCTTCGATAAAGACCTTATCCAAGCCTTCATCTTCCGCCTGTTTTTTAACTAAACCAGAACCCGGTACAACCATAGCTAATTTAACATTGTCTGCAACTTTTTTACCTTTAACGATTGCCGCAGCTTCGCGCATATCTTCAATACGTGAGTTAGTACACGAGCCAATAAATACTTTATCAATGTGTATTTGATTAATCGCCTGACCTGCCGTTAAACCCATATAAGCTAATGCATCGCTGATACCTTTGCTTTTTACAGCATCAGTCTCGCTAGCAGGGTCGGGTACATTTGCATTCACTGACAACACCATTTCGGGTGATGTACCCCAAGTCACTTGAGGCTCGATACTGCCGGCATAGAGTCGCACAATTTCATCAAATTCCGCATCATCATCGCTGTGTAAATCCTGCCATGCCTCCACCGCTTTATCCCATGTATTGTCTTTATCTGTATTAACAGGTGCGTAAGGGCGTCCCTTAACATAATCAATGGTCGTTTGATCAACCGCAATCATACCAGCGCGTGCGCCTGCTTCAATCGCCATATTACAAACTGTCATACGCCCTTCCATGCTTAAATCTTCAATCGCCTCACCCGCAAATTCAATCGCAAAACCGGTGCCGCCAGCAGTACCAATTTCACCAATAATAGCGAGTACAATATCTTTCGCAGTAACGCCCTCACCCACCTTGCCATCGACACTAATCAGCATATTTTTCATTTTCTTTTGAATCAAGCATTGTGTTGCCATCACATGCTCAACTTCTGATGTGCCGATACCATGAGCCAAAGCACCAAATGCACCATGCGTAGACGTATGTGAGTCACCACACACCACCGTCATACCCGGTAACGTTGCGCCCTGTTCTGGGCCAATGACATGCACAATACCTTGACGGATATCATCCATATGAAATTCATTAATTTTAAATTCAGCACAGTTCTTATCTAAGGTATCAATTTGTAGTTTAGCGATGGGGTCTGTAATACCCGCCGTGCCATTACCACGGTTGGCCGTCGTCGTCGGGACGTTGTGATCAGGCACAGCAACAATCGAGTCACTCCGCCAAAGTCCGCGATTAGCCATGCGTAAACCTTCAAAGGCTTGCGGCGAGGTTACCTCATGGACTAAGTGACGATCAATATATAACAATGCCGTGCCATCGTCTTCTTCACGCACCACATGCGCATCCCAAATTTTATCGTAAAGTGTTTTACCAGCCATCATTGTCTCCTATTCAATGAATGGAGTTTACGCTGCTTTTATTTATAACTATAATTGTGTTTTTTCATATTAGCCATTCCTATTAGTTATACGTTTAGAGGACAACATGGACTTATCTGCCTATAAAGCCTTTATTGCCGTTGCTGAACACAACTCATTTTCCAAAGCATCTGAAATGCTGTATATCACCCAGCCCGCGGTTAGTAAACGAATTGCATTACTGGAAGAACAGCTCGGCTGTCTCTTATTTGATCGCATCGGGCGTAAAGTAGTGTTAAATGAGGCAGGCAAAGCTCTGTTACCGGTGGCGTTACGCATTATGCAAGAGGTAAAAGAAAGCCAACGCGTGATTAATAACCTTACTGGCGAAGTCAGCGGTCACTTATCTTTAGTCACCTCACACCATATTGGTTTGCATCGCCTACCTGAAATACTCAAAAAGTATGCCCAAGACTATCCCCAAGTACGTCTTGACCTTGCCTTTATGGATTCAGAAAACGCTTGCCACAACATCGAAAAAGGCGACTTTGAGTTAGGTGTGGTGACTCTCCCCTTAAAGCCTTCCAAACGCTTAAATATTACCGAACTATGGAGCGACCCTCTCGCCATTGCGGTAGCCCCCAAGCATCCTTTGGTTACGTTATCAAAACAAAAAGTAATTACTCTCAATGAATTGGCTAAACATCCCGCCATACTACCAGCCATCGGCACTTACACCCGAACTGTAATTGAGAAACCGGTGATACAAAAGCACGGCGCTTTGGATGTGATTTTAGAAACCAATTATTTAGAAACCATTCACATGATGGTATCCATTGGCTTAGGCTGGAGTGCTTTACCGCGAACTATGTTAGATAATAAATTAATCGAAATCCCTGTTAAGGGGTTAACCATCGCAAGAACCTTAGGGATCGTTCAACATGAAGGACGAAGTTTATCCAATGCGGGCAAGGCGTTTATTCAGTATTTAAAAAAAAATAATTTATCGACTGTTAGGTAGCACATCAATATTGTCTTCCCAGTTCTTACCATCGAAAGGGGTAATGTTGACAGATTTAATATTTTTGTCGTCTAAACAACGTGCGTTAACGCTATAACCATCTGGATGCGAGCGTGGAATATAGAATGACTTGATGCCACAGGTTTGGCAATAGTGATGTTTCGCCTCTGCACTATCAAAGGTGTATATTGAGGCCTTTGCACGACTCAGATGACGAGCAAAAATGACTGAACCATTACATTCGGTCAGCTTTAAATCAGCCGGGGCTTCAACCTCAAAGGTGGCAGCACCACAATGACAAGAGCCTGAGTGAATCACTTTTTGACCATTTTACAAATGGGTGAATCATCGGGGTTTTCAACACTGCTTACAATGGTTTCAATCAGGCCGTTAAACTCATCCATGCTGATCACATCGAGCATGCGGTTCATCACATCAGGGTCTATTTGTGCAACCGTTTGAGAGCCGTTTTTTAATTGAATATAAATACCTGCGGCATTAGTTTCAGTTTCATCATCTACCATGGTTGATTCAATCAGCTTTTGATCTTCTTCTCCTAATGATTCATGGAAATCATCAAGTTCATCCCATAAATCATCTTGGATATCTTCTGAGGTTTTAATCACGATACTGCCGAGCATGGGGTCATTAACTTGTGTCCATTGGAGTGATTTATTGTCTAAGAATGCAATAAATTTATCGGCGACAGGCTGGGTGAAAAATAAATATTCAAGCATGGTTTTATCCGGTTTTATTCAGTTAATCTTTTAGTTCATCGCCGACAAACTTTAGCACAACTTTATCAAGCCACTTAGCCGGTAACAAACGCTTTAGGATTCCCATAAAGTAAGTTGGAACCGTTACATAATAACGTGCTTTGGGGTTATTGCTTTCAAACGCATGGATGACTTTTTTTAATACAGCATCAGGCTTTAGAGTGTACGGTTCAACATTGCCTTGCTTTTCAAGTCTGCCCAACGTAGTTTTATAGCGATCTCGATGCACGCTATCCTTCATATTCACGTTGGCTTTTAGAGCAGCTAGGGCATTCGGGCGAAATTGGCTTTCTATTGGACCTGGTTCTATTAATGACACTTCCACCTGGGTATCTGAGAGTTCTAGGCGAAGTGTATCAGCAAAGCCTTCAATCGCGTATTTACTGGCGTTATACGCACCACGAAATGGCATGGCGACTAAGCCTAATACTGAGCTATTAAAAATAATTCGGCCACGACCGTTATGGCGCATAAGAACAATTAAACGATTATTTAACTCCATCCAACCAAAAACATTGGCTGCGAACTGCTTTTCCATCGTTTCGCGGCTTAGGTCTTCCACCGCACCGGGTTGACCGTAAGCACCATTGTGAAACACGCCATAAAGATTTGTGCCAACTAATAGCATTAATTCATTGGCTAAATCTTGTACACTAGCCGAATTGGCATAATCGAGCTGCAAACATTTAAAGCCTTCTTTAGTTAAACGCTGTACGTCTTCATCTTTTCGCGCGGTCGCATAAACATTGTAGCCCCGCTCCATTAAACCTTTAGCGACATGATAGCCGATGCCACTTGAGCATCCTGTTACGAGTACTGTTTCCATCGTTTTATCTTAACAAAAAATTCACTTGATTTTATAGACAAAAAGTAATTATTTAACTTGCAATAGGTTTAATAGACTCTATATTCATAAGCATATTCTTATATTTTATTGTCAGATAAACATGATGCCACTTTTTTAGTACAAGCATCTGAAACCATTAAAGTAAAAGTCTATCAGACCAGCTCTTTAAAAAGTAACTCTTAAGAAAGAATCATTTATGTTTGCAACATTTCGTAAGTACATTATCACTGGGTTGTTAATTTGGATTCCACTAGGAATTACCATTTTAGTCATTAAATTACTCGTTGATTTAATGGATCGCACTATCGTCCTTCTGCCTCCATCATGGCGGCCTGAGGCCGTTTTCGGTTTTGATGTGCCCGGTTTAGGTATTGTGATTAGTGCCATGATTATTTTTATTACAGGGTTTATTCTTACCAATATTGCAGGACGGCGTTTAATTCGTTTTTGGGAAAGTTTTCTTGACCGTATTCCTTTAGTCCGGAGTGTTTATTCATCAGTCAAACAAGTTACTCAAACGGTACTTTCATCGGATAGCAACACCTTCAATGAGGTGCTGTTAATTGAGTATCCGCGTAAAGACATATGGACGTTATGCTTTAAAACCAGTGATAGCCCAAAGGCATTTAATGATGCAACTGATGATGACCTCATTACCGTATTTGTACCCACCACACCCAACCCAACTTCGGGATTTATTTTATTTATCCCAAAAAGCGATGTGAAAAAAATGGATCTTGATGTAGAAGATGCTCTCAAGCTAGTTATGTCTTTAGGAGTGGTAACACCAGAATCAAAAAATCGTTTAAATAAAGAGCATGAACGATAGTTCAAGAAAAAATATTAAAGCTTTGAACCATGAAGAGCCTGAAGCACATGAAAGCTTTTGATTGCCTTGCTTTACCTTTTATAAACGTCATGCCTTCATGGTGATTTTTAAGATTTCCACAAAAGTAATCTGGGGTTTAGAAATATTGTTGATGATAAAGCTATTGTCCGCTTATATGAAAACACCTTGAGTACAATAAACAAACAGTCATCACGATAACATTCCACAAAGTTCATCCGTCATCTTCTGCATTAACGCTTGATCAGCTCGGGACTCTACATTTAATCGCACCACTGGCTCAGTGTTAGATGAGCGCAGATTAAAGCGCCATTGCTCAAATTCTAAGCTTATCCCATCTGTTTCATCAACGAACAGCGCTTCTGGCTTGTATTTATCAACAATCGCTTGAATCGCTTTTTCAGGATCGTCAATTTTAAAATTAATCTCACCTGATGAAGGATAGGCTTTAATTCGATCATCCACCATCTGCGAAAGGGGAATACCTTTTTGTGAAATTAATGCCGTCACTAACAACCAAGGAATCATGCCACTATCACAGTAGGCAAAATCACGAAAGTAATGATGTGCACTCATTTCACCACCGTATACCGCATCTTCCTTTCGCATACGTTCTTTGATGAAAGCATGTCCTGTTTTGCATAAAACGGGAGTTCCACCGTTTTCATTGACTACGTCGATAGTATTCCACGTTAAACGTGGGTCATGAATGATTTTAGCGCCGGGATTTTTTAATAAAAAAGCTTCTGCTAATAAGCCGACTATATAATAGCCTTCAATAAATTTACCTTTCTCATCAAACAAAAAACAACGATCAAAATCACCATCCCATGCAATTCCCATATCAGCATTGTGTTGAATCACCGCATTAGATGTATCCGTCCTATTTTCTATGAGCAAAGGATTGGGGATTCCATTGGGAAAAGTGCCATCAGGTTGATGGTTTACCTTAATAAACTCAACGGGAACTTTCTGATTATTAAAAGCTACTTCGATAGCATCAATCACAGGGCCGGCTGCACCATTACCGGCATTAACAACCAGTTTGATGGGCTTTAAATTTTTAACATCGAGATAGGTCAATAAATGATCTATATAAGGCGCCATACATGACTTAGTTTGTAAAGCCCCCCTTTGATCAGCATCAACAGCTGCAAAATTACTCTCTTCTGCTAACGTTTGTATCGCTTTTAAGCCTGTGTCACCGCTGATAGGTTTAGAGTCTTCACGAATCAGTTTCATACCGTTAAAATCAATCGGGTTATGACTAGCTGTTACTTCTATGCCTCCGTCAATGTTGAGGTGAGAAGTCGCAAAATATATTTCTTCTGTACCCGTCATGCCTAAATCAATGACATCTACTCCAGCATCCATAAGGCCTTCAGCAAGCGATTGTTTGAGTTCATTCGAAGTTACACGGATATCACCGCCAACAACTACTTTTTTCGGCTTTATGTAATCGCCATAAGCGCGACCAATGCGGTAAGCAATATCGGTATTGAGCTCATCACCCAGTTTTCCACGAATATCATAGGCTTTAAAACAGCTGAGTTTAGTCATTGAATTAGGATTTCACTTATAGAAAAATTGAAGTTTTAGTAATGGGGTTCTGGATGTGATTTAATCGGTACTTCTGCGACCATAGTTATCTTCGTAACGCACAATATCATCCTCACCCAAGTAAGCGCCTGTTTGCACTTCGATCATTTCCATCGGAATTTTACCGGGGTTTGTTATACGATGCTTAGAACCTTGCGGAATAAATGCCGCTTGATTTTCGGTACACAAAAAAGTTTTATCATCACAATTAATTTTCGCCGTGCCGCTAACAATTATCCAGTGTTCAGCGCGATGGTGGTGCTTTTGCATAGAAGTACTTTGCCCAGGTTTTACGGTAATGCGCTTTACTTGGAAATGCTCCCCCACATCAACACTATCGTACTTACCCCAGGGACGATAAACCTCACGGTGTAGTTCTGTTTCACAACGATTACTACCACGAAGTTGTTCTACAATGGCTTTTACATCTTGTACTTTATCTTTGGCGGCAACCAAAAGTGCATCTTTGGTTTCAATAATAACCAAATCTTTAACACCGACAAGACTCACAAGCTTATGTTCTGCGCGGACCAAGCAATCATGGCTTTCGTGGATAATGACATCACCCCGTAACACATTGCCGTTTTCTTGTTTTTCTTCAATCTCCCAAAGTGCATCCCATGAACCGACATCATTCCATGCTGCATCCAACGGTACAACCATCGCTTTTTGCGTTTTTTCCATTACGGCATAATCGATAGAATCACTGGGACAAGCCTCAAAGGCCTCTTTTTCAAGCCTTAGAAAATCCAAGTCAGGTTTAGCACCGTCGAGGGAGAGCTTACAAGCATCAAGCATAGCGGGGTTAAATTGTTCTAACTCGTCCAAAAATATGCTGGCTTTAAAAAGGAACATACCACTGTTCCAATAATAATCACCCGAATTCACATAACTTTCAGCGGTTTTTAAGTCGGGTTTTTCAACAAACTCGGCCACATCATAAATTATCCCATTTTCAAATGTTTTTTCTTCGCCACGCTTTACATAGCCGTAACCTGTTTCAGGTTTATGTGGTACTATTCCAAAAGTAACTAATTTATTATCTTTTGCCGCATCTTCTGCCAGTTCAATCGCTTTATGAAACGCTTGAGTATCTTGAATCACATGATCAGCGGGCAATACTAATAACAATGCATCATCATATTCTTGAAGGGCACGCAATGCAGCAATAGCAACGGCAGGCGCGGTATTTTTAGCAACCGGCTCGAGTATAAGCGCGCCAAAATCGTGACCCATTTCAGTGAGTTGTTCTGCGGCGGTAAAACGATGACTTTCGTTACACAGTACAATGGATTTATCTAAATTATCAATACCATCTAAACGAGATAGCGTTGCCTGTAATAAGGTTTGATCACCCGTAATGTTTAAAAACTGTTTGGGATGATTTTTGCGTGAAACTGGCCATAACCGTGTACCAGAACCACCGACCAAGATAACAGGAACAAGTTGCATAATTTTAGCCTCTAAGCTCGCCTACATTTTTTAAGAACCATTGATAGGTCGATTTTAGACCCTCTTCAAGTGAAATACTGGCCTCCCAACCCAATGCCTTTAAGCGCGACACATCCATAAGTTTACGCGGTGTGCCATCAGGCTTGCTACTATCAAAGACTAAATCACCCTTAAATCCGACAACCCGTGCCATCGTTTCGGCTAACTCTCTAATCGTACAATCAACGCCTGTACCGACATTAATATGCGATAGCATAGCTTGAGTATTCTGTTGGTAGGTATCTTCATCAAGTTGAACCACATGCAAACAAGCCGCAGCCATATCATCAACATGTAAAAATTCGCGCATCGGCTTGCCTGTACCCCAGACAACCACTTCATGACTCTCGGCAATCTTAGCCTCATGAAACCGACGCATCATGGCGGGAATCACATGGCTATTTTCTGGGTGAAAATTATCATTCTCACCGTAGAGGTTGGTCGGCATTACGGAGCGATAATCAACACCATACTGGCGATTGTATGATTCACACAGTTTGATTCCTGCGATTTTTGCTAGTGCATACGGCTCGTTAGTTGCCTCTAATGCTCCTGTTAACAGAGCATCTTCCCGCATAGGCTGCTCTGCCATTTTAGGATAAATGCAGGATGACCCTAAAAATAAAAGCTTTTGAACGCCTGCCTGCCAAGCGGAGTTGATAATATTGGCTTCAATCATTAAATTATCAAAAATAAACTCGGCCGGGTATTCGTTATTGGCATGTATTCCGCCAACCTTAGCTGCCGCAAGAATCACCACATCAATAGTATTCTCTGTAAAAAAAGACGCTACCTGAGCTTGGTTGGTTAAATCTAATTCTGCATGGGTGCGCGTAATAATATTATTACAACCCTGATTTTCTAATTGCCGAACAATGGCTGAACCCACCATACCACGGTGACCCGCCACATAAATGACATTATTTGCTGTTAATTTTGACATGAAAAACCAGGTGCTATTCGTGTGGAATATTAACGGTGTACCCATGCTGTTTTAACAGGGCATTCTTTTTAGCCACTTGTAAGTCATTTTCAACCATTTCAGCCACCATTTCTTGTAAGGTAATTTCTGGAACCCAGCCCAACTTTTCTTTTGCGTTACTTGGATCACCTAACAAGGTTTCAACTTCCGTTGGTCTAAAGTAACGTGGATTCACCTCAACCATCCGATCACCTATACTTAAGGCTGGTGCATTATCACCTTCGATAGCAGTAATAATGCCTATCTCATCAACACCCTCACCTGAAAATTCAAGTGTAATGCCAAGCTCTTTAGCCGTAGCAATAACAAAATCTCGTACCGAATATTGAACACCCGTGGCAATCACAAAATCTTCTGCTGTTTCTTGTTGCAACATCAACCATTGCATACGTACGTAATCTTTTGCATGACCCCAGTCACGTAAAGCATCCATATTTCCGAGCTGAATAACTTCACCCAAACCTTGGGCATAGTTTGCCATATTACGAGTAATTTTGCGGGTTACAAACGTTTCACCACGTCGCGGAGATTCATGGTTAAATAAAATACCATTACATGCATACATACCGTAGCCTTCTCGGTAGTTTACAGTAATCCAGTAAGCGTACATTTTAGCCGCGGCATAAGGTGAGCGCGGGTAAAAAGGAGTGGTTTCTTTTTGCGGGATTTCTTGCACTTCACCAAATAATTCAGAGGTTGACGCTTGATAAAAACGTGTTTTCTTTTCTAGACCAAGAATCCGAATAGCTTCCAACAATCGAAGTGAACCTATCCCTACCGTATCGGCCGTATACTCAGGAGCTTCAAAAGAAACAGCCACATGAGATTGAGCACCTAAGTTATACAGCTCATCCGGTTGGGTTTCTTTGATGATACGCGTGAGGTTAGAAGTATCAGTTAAATCACCATAATGTAAATGCAAATTTTGATGATCATGAATATGATCAATTCGCTCAGTATTAAATGATGAGGCTCGACGAATAATGCCGTGCACTTCATAGCCTTTATCCAATAAAAACTCGGCTAGATAGGAACCATCTTGACCAGAAATACCTGTAATTAATGCAACCTTCATAAAGTACCTTTTTAAAAATTTAAAACGCAGAAATCGAAGGGATTAATTGTAGCATGAAGAATATAAAAACGAACAAAACTGATGTTTTTTAATCAGTTTTTATGAGTATAGTCTTATCACTCTTTTGCCGCTGTGGCTTGTTGTTATGATTATAAAGAAGAACGTCTAAAATGAATTGCGGGTTTGAGCTTAAATAGCGCTTAGCTAAACGCCAACTACTAAAGCTACGGTGTAACCATTCTAAATGGTTTTTTTGCATCCATAAGGGTGCACGTTTGGCTTTTCCTGCATAAAAATCAAATACTGCACCTATTGGAGCTGCAATTTTAAAATCCAATTGATCACGATGCGCTACAATCCATTTTTCTTGTTTGGGGGCTGTCATTCCAATAAATAATACGTCAGGTGAAAATGAATTTATATTCTTAATCATTTCAGCATTATCTTTTAAGGAAAACTTACTTTTAAAAGGAGGTGAATATGTAGCAACAATAATATGCGGGTATTCACGTGTTAATCGTTGGCGTATTTTAGCCAGTGTTTCTAAGCTTGCTCCTAAGTAAAAGCACTTTCCATGGCTTTTATTCAATTGCTGTAATAAGTGACTATGCAAGTCAGCGCCTGCAATTCTATTTATACGTTGTTTTACTGTACGTTTTGCAGCTAACACAATGCCACCACCATCCGGTAAGATAGTATCGGATGCATGCAAAGCAGCACTAAATTCAGGGTCGCTTTTAGCCTTCACATAGGAATGTGCGTTAATAGTGGCTATGATCTGTTTTGTTTTTGGCTTAATGTCTATTTCAGAAAGTTCATCAACAAAAACATCATAATCCATAATGTTTAATGTTCTATACAATGGCAAACCCTAAATCTATAACTCTTTTTATTAAGTTGCTAGTGTTGTTACTTTAATTTTTCAACTAACGCTTTAAATGATAGTACTCTTTTTTTTAGATTAAATTTGATTAAAAAATAAGCTAATTTCAATAAACTAAGTTTATCTTTTTTAATATCTTAACCCATGTATTTCCCTACCACCTATCACTAAATTTTAGATAAAAGGTGAGTGAAACAAATTCTCACCCAATCTAATTTAAGAAAAGAAGCTAATACTTTGAATTATATATTTCAAGATGGTCATGAATATCTCCCTCTGTTTCAAATCTATCTGCAATTTTTTTTGCGGGGCAGCCCGCATAAATAGAATAAGCTTCAACATCTTTCGTCACGACGGATCCTGCAGCAACAATAGCCCCTTGTTTAATATTAACGCCACTTAAAATAATAACGCCGTATCCCAGCCAAACATCATTCTCGACATGCGTAACCCTGTCTTTTTCTAACCAGTTATAATCAGGATCTCTAATTTGCGAGGCTAAACGAGTAGGAGTACCAACCTGCTGATAGTGATGATCATAACGCCCAACAAATGCGACATTATTTGCAATCAACACATCATTACCAATTTTCACATTACATTCTATTTGGCTATTACGCCCGATATAACAATTATTTCCAATAGAAATACCGTTTCTCGCCCATAAAACCACATTCCTACCAGCATGAAAATTATGCCCGAATGAATATCGTCTCCACCTTACTTTAACTAAGTAGAGGTCGCGTATTGATAGAAGCTTTGTCCTTATGAAGCCAAACACTTAACAACCCCATTTTTAAAGTTTTGAACCATATTTTCCGTACTGTATAAAGTAGAAGAGTCCGAGCATCCTGCTTTTAGCCTTTCCAATGCTTTTTCATTACTAAGTAGCTCAACCACTTCTTCTGCGTAGCCTGTAACCTCATTCGAGGTCATTAAGCCGTTTTCTTTGTTTTTAAGATACTCAATCTCTGGGCTATGAAACGGATACTCTGTTGTCACCATCGGAGTTTGTGTCGCAAAACTATCTAGAATTGCCAAACCAACCAGTCCAGGCATCAAAAAAAGTTTTGACATTTTAAAGTAAGGCACTCGATCCAAACCAAATTTAGGGCCCACATAATGTATCCAATCAAACTGTTTAGCGGCTTTTATTACTTTAAATTGATCTGCGCCTGCGCCAACAAAAAGAAGATTAAAATCGGGCACTTGATTTTTAATAAGTTGAGCGGCCTCCAATAAAAAATCAATACGTTTATTGGAATAAATACCACCACAATACAAGGCAATATTTTCACCTTGTATACCTAAGTCGCTTTTAAGACGATCGAGTTCATTTTGTGGGTATTGCTCATTTTGACTTTTAAGCGTAGCTGTATCAATCGCATTATCAACGACTGTGATTTTTTCAGGCTGTACCCCTTTATTGACTAACAGATTTTTCACACCTTGTGTGTATGCAAACCAATAATCAGAATGGGTAAGAAAAAAATACTTAAAGCGGTTTTTAAGACTATTAGGGTTATTCTGCATATCCATACCATGCCCCCAAAAAGCAAATTTCAAAGGCGTTAGCTTAGATAATAATATTAAAACGTAGTTGACTAATAGCTTATTGGCTTGTTCAACAATCACTAAATCAGTCGTTTTAGCTATATCTAAACTAGGTTGCCAAAGAAGCTCTGTTGAGCCCAATTTTATAATTTTATTCTCTCGATAGTTTGCCCAAGGTAAATCTCGCTCATCATTTTTCTTAGCGTCTTGATTTTTCAACTTACCATAAACTAAATTTAGCTCAACCCCCTCCTCTAATAATGCATCCCGCAATTTATCAAAAAATTCAACGCGATATTGGGGTAAGAACTTATATAGAATTAATACTTTTTTCATTTAACTATTTACCTGTTCCCCGAAGTTCCTTGCCCCACTCCATTAAGTATCCTCCCATTCTTCTTGCCGTACCAATCAACCAATATCTCATTAAGTAGCGTTTAGGGGCATTTTTAAAAGCAAAAATGGTAAACCACTTTAGATTTCCTGCACCTCGCATACTAAATAAATGGCGGTAGTAGTTTACCCAAGACTTTTCTTTTCGGATTGAAACTCCGCCACTTTCTTCGGGGTATATCTTTATTTTCGCATCAAAATTACAATAGATACTATAGCCTGCACTAGTCGCCCGTGCAGTAAAGTCTAGGTCAGCAATTGTTTGGGGAAAGTTTTCGGAATCATAAAAGCCAATATTTTTAAATACTTCGGCAGGAATCAATAACCCTCGTCCAGGAAAAACATTCACGGCATGAAGCCCTTGGTATTGCTCAGGCAAAAGCTTATCAAGTATGTTTTCAAAGTTACCTGTTTTCCAATTTAAAATTTCGCCACCAAAAACAGGCTGATTATTTTCAGCGTTAATGGCAAAAGCCCCGAATAGTGCCTTAGGGTTTTGTTGCGATTGTTGCTGCATATTTTCAATATAATCAGGTTCTGGTAAAGTATCATCATTCAACGTCATGATATAATCAGCACCCTCATCAATGGCATAGCGTATACCAATATTAGTCGCTTCTGCCCACCACAAATCACCGAGCTCTTTTAACAAAATAACCTCAGGAAATAGCTGTTCTATCATTTCAGCCGTACCATCAGTGGAGCCATCATCAACAATAATAATTTTAAAATTTTGCTTAGTTTGTTTCATTAAGGCGCTTAAGTAACTTTGAGTAAAGCCCTTACGATTAAAGACAGGCGTAATAATATAAATCATGAGTATTCTGCGCCGGCTGATCTTGTCGGTGCTGATACTTTTTCATGCATCTCTTTGTCGAAGCTGTCTTTATCTATGAAGTGCAGAAACAATAAACACCAGTAAAGGGGGAAATTAAAATAAACTTCCGACATTAATGTCACCAAAATAGCTGAAAATAACCCCAAAGTACTGATTAGAGAGTATTGATTATTAGCGCGAAGAAACTGACTCAATGAGTAGTACAACAATATCAACATCAATAATGTAAACGGCAAGCCCATCCGGACTAAAATATCAGTCAGTCCTACTGTTCTTATTTGTTTATCGGGATTATAAGAGTAACGTGTGATGGGATTAGAGCCGCGACCTACCGTTTCATGCCCTTTAAAGTCAACCACATCACGCAATACATTTAAGAAACGCTGGGTGTTCAAATCTTTTCTGTACGGGTCTGCTCCACTGGTAGCGCGTTCAATTTGAGCCTCAATTTTCTTACCTATAAAATCCAAGTTTGAATAAGCCAGATAACTACTCGCAGGAATAAGAAGAAGAAGAATCAATTTCGTCAATGGACTTTTAATTGTAAAAAAAAAGTAAAAAGCTAAAAAAACACTTAGCGCCAAATAGCCCGTGGTAGAAAAAGTCGTTAATATCGTGATCAATAAAACAATTCTCATTCTTTTTTGCTTTTGACTCTCTATAAATTCATTAAACATATAAGCAAGAATCAAATAACCTGCAAAAGCACCTGGTTCCCAAAATGGGCCGGTATTTCTGATTTCATGAACGCGATATAGGTTGTAAACAATAACGGTAGGGAGGTTTTGTTGTGAGATATTTAGAAACTGAATTGAATGAGATACTGCTTTCAAAGCATCAGCTATTACAGGGGAAAAAGAAGTTAGAAAATAAAAAGGCAATGAAATAATCGCCATTATATATAAGGTTTGTATAAAATATGGGATGAATTTATCGTTTAGGGTTTTAATGACTAAATAGGCTGTTAAAACCCGCAAAAATACTCCTACGCTAGTTTGTAATGAGAAAAAGTTAAACACATAGGACTGTATGGCGGTAATCGTTGTAAGTAATAAGATAATCACCAGAAAACTAATATCAAAGGTTTTATTACGTAATAAAAATACAAACAATAAAACTGCAAACAACGGCATGTACAAAGTACTGGTCGTAAAGAAAGGCACACCCGAAACAGCTATTGTTGCCAATAACAAAAGATAATCCGAAATTTTAGTGTTAGTTTGTAACATGTCCGCCGTTTATTTTACCTAATACTTTGGATGACTCCCACCATAGGAAAAGTGAGCGCGTTAATTCACCCGATAAAACCATCACCCATAATGTGATTACTAAAGTAGTATTCTCTGCATAATAATAACCTATAAGTAATGCTGAGATGGGCAAAATAAGCCCATAGATTGCTTGTCCTTTAAAATGATTGGTGCCGTTTAAAAGCATTGAGTTTGCTCGGCTAACGGCCATCACAAACGCCCACACATTACACGCCATTAATAGGCTCCAGCTTGGTACAGCATTCGGATCGTTACTCCACCATTCTATTAGCGCTTGACCAAAAAAGCTCATTGCTATAAATAAAGGTGTAATAATAACTAGGGTAAACAATAGTGCTTTCTTGTGTGTCGCAGTGATCCATTCTTTATCACTGCGGGCATAGGCCTCACCATAGGCAGGCCAAAGTGGCATCAGCGCCGCAGATGTCATTAAGCTCACCACACTTAATAAGCGCTGGGTAATCGCAAAAGGTACTACGGCAACCGCACCAAACTGGCTGGATAATAAAAGCAATGGCCCGCTACTCATAATCGCTGCACCTACCTGAGCCGATAAAGCCAAGCCGCCTGTTCTGACCATCTGATTCATATACTGTGCTTTAACTTTAAATGGGGATGGCCTTAATACCGGATTACTTATAAATAAATAAATGCCGCCTAATGCAAGAAATACAAAAGGTAAAGTCATATACAGAAAAACCATCACAGCAAGCGAGTAACCTAGTTGGACTGAGATGAAAACACTGGCGAGGCTAAACAGGCGACCCACTGCCAATAAGCCATTGCTGATAACACCATTTTGATAGGCATCGTAGATACGTTGAATCATTCCCAACGGGATACTAATCGCAAAAGCGATAATAAAAGCTTGTGTCGTATGCAGTAGAGTGAGTTGATTACCCTCACCCATTAACTTGATGATGCGGGTTAAATCAAATTGCGGAATAAGATACCAACTGACCGCACAGAGCGCCAAACACAGTAACAGGGTTAGGAATAAAGCCGTCGAAATAAGTGAACTGGGGGTTTTCTCATCATCATTACCATGACAACGGGTTAAAGCATTTTGCAAGCCAATGCCGATACCCAAGTCGGTAAAGGATAAAAAAGCCACAAAACCTGTTAGTGCCATCCAAATACCAAACTGCTCTGCACCCAAATAGCTCAGAGTAATTGGGACCGTTATCAAACCACTTAACGCATTTATCCCCTTTGCAGCAAGCGCTACAATAGCAGTATGCTTTATGCGTTTATTTCTATTATCAGCTCTTGTAATTTGAGTCATTAATGGTTTATACCGAGGAATTAGATATAACTCCGTTTACCTATTAATGCTTTAATTTTTATAGGTAGTGACCAGAATAAAAGATATAAAAGTGTAATAAATACCACCCAGTTATTAACTTCATCCAGGATAAAAGCAATCTTCTTGCCGTAAGGCATAACGCTAAACAATTTGACAACCATTAAATACCAAAATGAAAGAATAATAGTCATCAATGCCAGCTTTGAGATATTTTTTATCAGCCCACTTTCTGTATTCTCAGCCCCACCTGACCACTTCAATAGCTGCGGAATGGTAAAAATTAAAAATATCAAACGATAATCCCAACTATTACCAAATAAGAGAAAAATATAGATATAGAGAGTGGCTCCAACACGAAACCCATCCTGATAAAGTTGCTCATTATTTTGATGCCCTATAACGGCCTTTGTCCTAGACTTGAAAGGGTCGAAATAAGCTAAGCCAAAAGCTGTAGCAATTACAACAAATGATAATAGTTTAGCCACCAAGGCTATAGTTTCATTACTTTGAGCAACAGCCATCCAAAATACATTTCGACCAAAACTAATGTCGGTACTTCTCGGCACATAAGACCATATAAACTTAAAATCTTCGTAATTAAAAGCGATATACAAGCCAACTAGAAAAAAAGCACCTAAGGTTGAAATTATAAATTTTGTTCGCTCACCTTTTACAAACAAAATCCAAGCAAAGATCGGAAATAGTTTTAAAATATAGCCGGTAAAGATAAAAGCTGCTGATAAAAAATAAGAACGTTGAATTGCAAGAATGGCCAACGTTAGTATAAAAAACATTAATAAATCTAAGGTCCCCCGCTCAACACCTAATAAGGTTGCTGGGGAAAGCACTATAAGAAATACAAAAAAAAGCGTTTTATTATCTGCATCTTTTAAAAGTAAGCCGATACCCATTAAAAACGCACTCAACCAAGCAACACCCATGGCAATACTATGACTTGAATTTAACCCTAGTGAAAATAAGCCCTGCCAAATACGTGGATAAGCCAGCTTTCGTTGCCAAGGGTCTTCAGGGTTATTATACAAAGGATCAAAACCCTGAGCGTAAGATTCAGCACCGTGTGTAATTGTCCTTACATCCGCAAACTGAGGGCTCATTGTATGAATATTCCATAAGTGCCACGTAGCATCGTAGCCGTAAAAATAAAACGAACAGGAAAATAAAAGTACGATTAAAAAAATAATCGAAAAAGATTTGGAATATGAACTCATTTACAATGCTACATGATGGGGTTATCTAGAGGCTGTCTGATATTGATTAGCCTATTAGAGCTACGTTTCTCGTCAAGCATTCCTATGGGGATAATAATACAACCAAATTTTGGCCTTTTACGTGATACAGCAAGGCTCTGTCTCACCTACATTTTACTAAAGTTCTTTACACAAAGCACCGTAAAAGTAAGAATAATGTGAGTATTAATTCATCATAACTCACGTGCTAAGGCTAGCTTTAACCGGGCAACTCGATTTTTAGAGATTCGCTTCTTCGCACTGACTCTTGCGAAAGTCTCATTTAATAACTGGTGACGCTAAGTTTTGGCTTGAATATCAATCGTTAAAAATAAAACCATTGGTCCTTACACCCGCTAAAGATAGTGTTTTAACGGTATCATCTATCTCCGTCAAAGCATGCATACCGGTGTGAGCAACCATCAAGGTCGTGGCTGTTTGTTTCCCAATAACCGTCGCATCCGAAACCTCGTTAACCGGAGGTGAATCAATCAAGATGACATCATATTGTTCTGATAATGACTCAATCAAGTGACTAAAGCTTTGTTTCAACAATAATTTCGAAGGGTTAATCGGGGTAAGACCGCGGGTTATAACGCTCAGTGTTCCATTGCCTACCGCTTTACTAAATATCGCCTCTTTAAGCTCAGTTTCGCCTTCAATAAGCTCCGATAACCCTGGTGACACTTTTCTATCCAACAACTCATGCAAACTACCTTCACGTAAATCAGCATCAATCAACAACACCTTGCTGCCCCCTTCTGCCATAACAGCCGCAAGATTCGACGTTATAAAAAAGCGCCCGACCTTTTTAGATGGAGCCGTCAACATAACACGGTTATTTTTAGCTTTTGGAATAATCTCTTGTAGATTACTTCGCAAGTAACGCAAACTTTCAACCGCAGGAGAAAAGTCTGTACCAATCTCCAGTAGTGACTTTTGCCTAAGAGTACTACCCACAATTTTTCCTGTCAGCCCTACTTTATAAGGCATCGGTACAGTAGCATAAACAGGGATTCTTAACGCACTTTCTAGAGAGTCAGGACTTTCCACCTTATGATTAAGTAAGCGTCTTAATAAAAGAAATAGCATAGCTAATATTGCACCTAATAAAGGCCCCAAAATAAGAATCATTTTCTTATTGGGCTTAACCGGCTTGTTGTGAGCCGCAGCCGAATCTATCAAGTGAATATTTCCTGTTCCACTGCTCGCTTTTGCAATTTTAATTTGCTGTATATTGTTTAATAAGTCGATATAGGCTTTATTGGCAACACTGAAATCTTTATCGAGTTTTAATAGTTTTTGTTGCGTTCTTGGTAGTTCAGAGACTTTTTGTTGTGCTAGCTCTTTGCGTTTTTTTAGTTTAACAACCTGCGAAACTATCGCTCTAATAATTGGGTGAGAGCTTGTATATTTTTGACCGACCTCATCTTTCTTCTGAGATAATCGTTGTAGCTCAGTATCAATATCCGCAATGATGCCCAAAGCAGCCTGAGTTTCTACTGACATATCAGCGGTTTGATGTTCGGTTCTATAAATCCTTAAATCTTCTTCCGCAGCATCACTATGACTTTTAAGGCGAGCCAATTGATCTTGCAAAGATGACAACGTTTTTGTAATGTCTTCTGAGCTACGAAACTTGGTTTGTTGTAGATAGTTACCCGTAATATTTTCTAATATTGCAACAATGACGTCTTTATTTTGACCTTCCAGCCCCAAACTAAAAATACCTGTTTGAACACCGGCTTCCGTAGCTTCTATACGCTTTTTAAGGTCATCAATAATACTCAGCTCAGACCACCTTCGAATAACATACTCTGTTCCCGACTTACCTTTAAGTGCTGAAATAAATAAACTATATGATGCCTGTTCATTAGCTTTTATTGGTTTTTCTTTCGCTATAAACTTTAGCTCGTTTTCAATTTGAAGAATAGCTTCATTGGTATTGCCAAGGTTTAAGGTTAATGGTGTAACTTTTATTGTATCGTGGACTACGTCCTTTTGAGCAAAGTCTCCTACCGTACCTCTTAAGATAATTTTCTTATCTTCTGATAAAAGTGCAAAACGATGATTTTTTTCGCTAACAATAGTCAGTTCTTTATCCACATCCTTAAGCGGAATATTCAAACTCTCGATACGTATAAACTCATCTCCCCACGCATACTTTTGAGCCCATGAAAACGATGGCTTATCCAACCCCCTTTTATTAAACAGGTTTTTATAAAGATTTCCGAATAAAGGTACTTTTTTCGGTTTAGCCGTAATGTTTAGCTTTAATTTTTTTACAACTTTCGCCAAGTTATTTCTAGAGGTTATTAACTTAAGCTCTGTTTCGGCCGTTGACTCTCCCGTAAATAAATCAATTCCGGGAAGTTTATTTTTGTCAGACGTTACCTGTAACAGCACATCTGCTTTATAAACTGGTGCTTGCCCAAATGCAAAAAGAAATGCCAGAAGCAAACCTAATAATGCAAATAATAAAACCAACCATTTTCCACGCACTATATTATTTACCAACTGCTTAATATTAATGCTGTCATTGTATTGGGGTATTGTTGCTTTCATAGGGCTATCCATAGAGCTCGTTCCTAAGTAATTACATACGGGGGAAGTATGTCAGCAGCTTATTAAAGAGCAAGCTGCAATCTGAGATTTTAACGTTTTGTTTGTTTAATTACAAAGGTCTGAAAAAATCGTACTATTGAAAGGAGCTGTTTTCCTGATCAAGAGATAATATGAGGCCTTTGCACGAATCAAATGAAGAGTAAAGTCCCACTACTTTTCGTTAAAACACTTGTTAACAACCAGTCGTTAACTAAATTTATAACTAAATCAGTAAAATTACTGCACGTTTTAGCAAGCTACCGCTTGTTTTTTAGCGGATAACTCGATTTTTAGGACTCGCTGTTTCTTTCGCCACTCACTCGTGCAAGATCCCAATATATATTAAACCGCATACAGAAAAGCCCGCAAGAAAACTACTTGCAGGCTTTAGGAATAATGGCGGAGAGGCAGTCTAACATTAGTTAGTCTAGCAGAATCCAATAAAACCTAAAACTCCTCTTTATTTTCAGATACATAGCGAAAAGGTTTGTCTTTGGTAGTCTAACGTAATACACTCAAAACCAACACTTAATGTTGGTTAAAATGTGGGACGCTAAGTTCTACGGACTAAAAACGACGCTATGAAATCTAAAGGACAGCATCCTAGTAATAAACTCACTGCATTGCAAGTGAAAAATAAAAAGGTATCTGGCTTTTATGCCGATGGTAATGGACTTTATTTAAAGGTTGATAAATCAGGCAATAAACGCTGGGTTCAAAGGCTTGTCATCAATGGCAAGCGAACTGATATGGGTTTAGGTAGCGCCTCCTTAGTAAGTCTTGCAGAAGCACGAGTTCAAGCGCATAACAATAGAGCATTAGCCCGAAGCGGTGGCGATCCATTAACAAAAAAGAGAAAGCAAAACTTACTTTCATTTAAGGACGCATCATTAGCCGTGTATGAATTGACCAAACCCACATGGAAAAATGAAAAACACGCTAAACAATGGATTAATTCATTAGAAAAATATGTATTTCCGCTAATTGGTGACATTAGGATGGATAAAATCTATTCAGCCGATGTTCTAGCCGTGCTTTCACCCATATGGACACAAAAACCAGAAACAGCCAGAAGAATCAGACAGCGCATAAGTACAGTACTTAAATGGGCAATCGCGCAAGGGTGGCGTAAAGACGACCCCGCGCGTGATATTGCAGAAGCCTTGCCAAAAATAAAAAAAGATGTAAAGCATCATAAAGCCCTACCCTATTATGAAGTCCCGCAAGCATTAAACATCATAAAGACAAGCCACGCCTTAGAAGTAACAAAACTAGCCTTTGAGTTTTTAGTATTAACAGCCACAAGATCAGGCGATGTAAGGGGCGCGCTTTGGTCAGAAATAAACGGCAATAAATGGGAGATACCCAAAGAACGCATGAAGGCTAAGAAGGCGCACAGAGTCCCCTTATCGCCTCGATGTTTGGAGATACTAGCCATAGCCGAACCTATGCACGATGGTTCAGGGCTAATATTTTGTAAAAGCGGCAAGCCTCTATCAGACATGACTCTATCTAAACTAATGAAAGACCTGAAAATAAATGCTGTACCTCACGGGTTCAGAACCAGCTTTAGGCAATGGACTACTGAAAAAACCAGTTATCCATGGCAGGTGTGTGAGTTTGCCCTTGCTCATGTGGTGGGTGATGAAGCAGAACAGGCTTATCAAAGGTCGGACTTATTCGACACTAGAATAAACATGATGGAAGCATGGGCGCAATATGTCACGAATCAAAAAGCCGATGTAATCCCACTGGTAAATGATACTACCGCTTAAAGAATATTTTATATAAAATTTTAGATAATATGCTACTATGAAAATAATAGATTGGATTGGCAACGCCTACGAGAGCTTATGCAAGTTTCCCGACAGTGCTAAACAAGAAGCTGGCTATCAGCTTCACTTAGTACAGACAGGTGAAGCCCCGACAGACTGGAAGCCCATGAAAACCATAGGGCAAGGTGTAAAGGAAATACGCATCAATGAGGATGGCGCGTACCGTGTAATTTATGTAGCAAAGTTTGAAGAAGCAATTTATGTACTTCATGCCTTTCCAAAGAAAACACAAAAGACCGCTAAAAAAGATATTGATCTAGCGCGGGAACGATACAAAACCTTACAACGTGAGCAGGTGAAGAAATGAGCGTAATAACACACACAACCAAAGGCAGTATTTTTGATGATCTAGGCTTTTCAAATGAACAAGCTGAAAACTTAAAAGTAAGGGCAAAGCTCATGCAAGAACTTACTCAAATAATTAAAGAAACAGGCGAAACACAAAACGACATTGCCAAACGGCTAGGCGTTACACAGTCAAGAATCAGCGACCTAATGCGCGGTAAGATTCAAAAGTTCACCATTGATAATCTGGTTAATATTATGAGTAAATCAGGGTATCGCGTGGAAATTAATACCAAGGTGGCTTAACAATGCCAATGACAGAAAAAAGAACTATTAGAGCGTGATGCTAAACGCAATCTGGGTTATGAACTATTGCAATCTGTCAAACAGATGCGAGCTGAAAAAGTCGGACACGCGCACGAGGTCACTATTCCAGAAGTTATTGAGGCTAGAAACAAGGTAGGACTAACACAAGGAGAATTTTCCGAACTGCTAGGCGTATCTAAACGCACCCTGCAAGAATGGGAGCAAGGCAGGAAAAAACCTAGCGGTGCAGCAAGTTCACTTTTGAGAATTGCGATTGAGCGACCCGATGTGCTTCAAGAGGTTTTTGCTTAGAAACTTATGACTAAAAATAATCAACAAAATAAACTCTTTCAAAAATTTCACGAGGTTTGTGAAAATTTAGGGCTTACGAGCGAAGAGTTACATGACTACGTCCAAAACGAAAGCATAGTACCCGCTATCTTTTATCACCTCGGATTTATTCCTGAAAAAACAATAATTACAGAGGGAGATAAAACCTACTATTATTCAAAGAGAGATTTATACCCTAATCTACCAGAATTAAGCCAATTAGATGACATTGCTTATTTACATGGTGCATTAAAGACAGGTGCTAATTATAAATTTGCTCACCTAGCTTTTACGCCTAATTACAGCAAATCTTTAATTAATAGCCATCAAATAGCTATTGAATCAATAGATGAAGCCCCACCACATTCAAAAGAAGATGCTGAAGAACATTTCATTTTCGTTAATGAGGAAGTAAAAAGGTTTTGTGAAATTCACTTACCCAAATCACCAAAAGTGAAAGTAAATAAAAATAAAGTAAACCAATTGCATACACTTATCTGGAAAGTAGACAATACATTAACAGAGTTAAATGACGGAATAAGACCCCAAACACAAATGGTGTGGAATACGATAGAGAGAAACTATAATGACTATGACGATGAAGCCATCATTCAAGAAGTAAAAGACAATGCTATTTTCTGGAAAAGTAAAAACGGGATAGAACAAACCCTAACATCGACAAGCTTTCCTGCAACTTTATCATCTATTAGAAACAAAAATAAAAATAAAAATAAAAATAATTAGAGTATTTTTTAAGGCTAAGCTTAGCCTTAACAGGGTAAGCCTTAGCCTTAAATAGCATCTATCACTATCCAGTCTCGATTAATCAAGTATGAGACACAATATGAAAGAACAATACGAGTTTCCCAAAGTTGGAAACGTCCGCGCCAAACAATCAGCTCAACACCTAAGCATTGGAGTATCTACCTACTGGCTTTGGGTGAAACAAGGCAAGATTAAACCACCAACTAAACACGGAGCGCGTGTATCAGTGTGGCAAGCGGAATACATTAGAGAGCTTGCAGAAAATGGCGTAGGGGGTGCTTAGAAATGACAGCCACAAAAAAAGCCACTCCCCGACAAGAGAACAGCCTCAAACGAGATAATATCATAGGTTCAAAACGGTTTAACCAGTTAAGCGAAGAAAAGCAAACAATAGTTATTCTTTACCATAAAGGGGAACTACCAAGAAAAGATATTGAGCCACTTATTCGCAATAACTATTTTCCTAATCCATCAAAAAGGTTAAGAGATATTCACGGCTTCGATATGAAATGGAAGCGACACAAATACATAAATGATCTAGGAAAACCAAAGTGGTATGGCATCTGGTATCTAACACCCGAAGATAAAAAGCGAGCGCGTGAGTTCGTTGGTGAGTTCATTTAATGCGCGTGCAACTATCACCAAATTGGCAGAATACACCCCCTGCCTTTTTGGGTAATTCCAAGCCTGAAACTGGCATCAATTCGCACTTAAAAAGAGTACGGAGAAGCACTGAAAAAAACAGCGGTTTTGATCCGAATTCTAAAAGCGGTTTTGATCCAGCGGTTTTGATCCAAAATATTAAGCACAAAACACCGCGCGCCCTTACTCCTATGCGGTGCAGGGTGAAGCCTCGGAACTTAGGGGACGGTCAAAATTCGCGGTTATTATTAGTAGCCTCTAATCATTTAGATAAACCTTATTCCAAAACCAATAGAAAAAAGCCTACTAAAAAGAAGCTTAAACTTAATCGAAAGTCTGAAAGCAAAAAAGGTTCTTTTAAATATCAAGGCATAACGTACAGGGTTAATACTGGAAGTGGCGAAGATAAGGGAATCTATTTAGTCATGGTTAGGAAGATGATTGATCAATTAAATATCTGCCTTGATATGTGGGGAAGGGTTTACGCAGTTAGATTGGACATGCATCTAAAGTTTTACCGTGGAGATAATCTTTTAATGACTCGTTTCATCCGCAACTTTAAAAAGGCGATGCTCAAAGAATACGGTTTTAACAACTTTGGTTATCAGTGGGCGCGTGAACTAGAAGCATCGAAGGCTTGCCATTATCACTTAGTCATATTTTTTGATGGTTACAAAATAAAATCACATTGGAAAATTAGACAAATAGCCAAAGAAGTTTGGGAGAAAATAAAAGTCGGTAATACAGTCCCATATTGGAAGCCGAAGAAATACGGAAAAGTAGCGCATGACATACGAAAAAATGACCATGAGTCGCTACTGGATGCGGTAGAGCATTTTAGCTACTTAGCCAAAACAAGAGGCAAAGGATACCGCGACGCGCAAGCCAAAGATTACAGCACAAGCCGATTTACTAAGCCAGTGAGGTTATCAGCATGATTGATTTAACAATGACCTTAAAACTAACCATCGTCTTATTAATCTTGATAGGGAGTGTTTTACCATGAGAGTAAGAGTGTTAAATAATATTGATCTATCTGGTAGTGAATCGCTTGCAGGCAAAGAAGATATGCAACAGGCAATTAATAAGGTGTTTTTTTGCGGGTATTTCAGGTTAATCTAATACTCCTAACACAATACCCAAAGAAGCGATAAAACGGCTTACAGGCTAAAATATGAGTTTTGAACAATTCAAGAGCAAGATGACATTCAAAAAAATTTTCCCATAGTCACTACACAGAAAATAAACGACCATGCTACCCCCCATATTCCCAATAGGATAAATTATGAAATATTTTGCATTAGAAATTGAAGAAACAGACCAAACCAACAAATCTGTATTGATGCAGATCATCAAGATAAAAGCTTACAGAGCGGGCTTATGACACTGAAAACATGCTGATAAGACCATCAATAAAAAAGCCTGCATCTTATCAAAAGACAACACAAAATTTAGGCAAGGTTCAGACAAGGTTTAAGGAGCCACAAAAGAGGCACAAGAAGCCTCTCAAGTTGATACAAACAAGGTCGCTACAGAATATGTAAGGACAGCCTTTGCCAACCAAATAAACCTCATTCTTAAAAAACTAAAAAATGCGACATACACTGTTTAAAGCTCCATCTCCTCATCAAACAAAACATATTTATCAGTATCATTAATATAAAAATCTCGAGTACCTCTAAGCCAGTTTCTCTTGTAATAATCAGCAAAAGCATACGCAAGTATCAATGTTTTCAGATCAGAGTCAGATTTATAAATATTGGCAATTCTTTCATCATCAATATCATTCTGCAAAAAGCCATTTTTAAGTAATATCTTTTTTACTGCACACCAGTAAAGCCCATACTGCAGATAACCACTTATTTTCACATTCTCCATTATTGTTCCACAAGCTCCTTTAACAGGGTCAATGCCCTTATTTTCCCATGTGGTCGTGACCATTTTTTCTTGTTGATTCAGTGAAGATTTTTTTATGAGTGATTCGGGTAAATAATATTCAAATGCAGACATTGTATTTTTTGTAAATTTATTACGGTATGCAAGTATGCCTTCTTTCAATGATTCAATATTAATAAACCGATAAATGGCACTCACTATCTTACAAATAGAGTAAACCCTAGTTAGAACATTAAATTCTATCTATTATCTTCTATTTAGGATTGTATTCTCTATTTTTATAAGTTGTTCTAACAGCATCTAAAGGCTATTTAGAAAAATAGGAGAAAATGAAATGTCAAAAGGTGTATTAGTAGGATATGCGAGAGTTTCAACACTTGACCAAGATCACGCAACACAAACCGACCGCCTTAATGGTGCTGGTTGTGAAAGGATATTTTCAGAGAAGCAAAGCGGAACTACAAAAAAGAATAGAACCGCCCTTGCTGAATGTTTGGAATACATGCGCGATGGTGACACCTTAGTAATTACCAAGATTGACCGCCTAGCCAGATCAGCACGAGACTTGCACAATATCGTACATGACCTAGAAAATGCGGGTGTTAATCTTATGGTACTAGATCAGAGCATCGACACGCGCACACCAACAGGAAAAGCTTTTTTAGGAATGCTTGCCACCTTTGCCGAATTTGAAACCAATATCAGAAAAGAAAGGCAACTGGAAGGAATAGCCAAAGCGAAGGAAAAAGGCGTTTACAAGGGACGCAAACCAACAGCGCAAGCAAAGAAAGCGGAAATGTTAGAATTACTTAAATCAGGCATGAGCAAGCCAAAGATAGCCAAAGAATTAGGCGTATCGGTTGCCAGTGTTTACAACGTACTTAAAGAGGTGGCTTAACAATGGATATTAATCAACTGGCTAACAAGATCATGGAAGTATTGCGAAAGCTTGAAAAAGACTTGAAACAGGAGAATGAAAAGCAATCACAGGCTGAATAAGCCCAAAATACAGCAGAAATAAAAAAGCCTCGACAAAGTATCGAGGCTTTTTTGTGTCTTTAAACCACGTTAATCACCAACATTATGTTGGTTTTATTGTTGGTCTAAATATGCGAATTGTTTATTTAATGTTTAAATTCAACAACTTACAATTAATAGTGGCGGAGAGGCAGGGATTCGAACCCTGGGACGGTTTAACCCGTCGCCGGTTTTCAAAACCGGTACTTTCGGCCGCTCAGTCACCTCTCCGAAGTTTTTCTGTTACCCATAACTTGCAATCAGGTGCTTTAATTTAATGTAGCAAAAAGCAGAAAGCGCGTAGGATAATAAAATCCCCCTAAGGATGCCAGTAAAATATTATTTTTTTAACAACTAATTTGCTTGAATTCATTAAAGATGAAACTATAGTTAAGGTAAGTTGCAATATAAAATTCTAAGATAGCAACTTACTTCCAGTCATAGTGACGTCTTTAATTCAAGGAGAATAAGAATGATCGATATTCAGGCACGTAACTTTACTTTAACCGATGCGATTAAAATGCATACAGAACAAAAGCTTGAACCCATGCTACACCACTTTGGTGACCATATTTTAAAAGTTGTGGTTCATTTATCTGATGATAATGGCCCAAAAGGTGGAATTGACAAAAATTGCCATATTCATGTTGAAATGAAAAAGTTACCGACTGTTGTTATTGAAGACTTGGAAGAGAACCTCTATGCCGCAATAGATCTTGCTACCCATCGAGCAGAGCGGTCCGTACGCAAGACACTTGAAAAAGTACAAACTAAAGCACGTAAGGTTGATAAAAACGCTATTGCTGGCACCTAATCCTCCCAGCTAAACCACGTATAATTTGAAACTATAGACCTTAATCATTAACTTATGTTACTCTTGGAATATGTGGCTTTGATTGAATGTTTTTATTTTTCATTCTTAACTACTTATTTTTTATATTAATTTTGAGGTCTTGTGTAATGGCAACAGGTACAGTGAAGTGGTTTAACGGTAGCAAGGGTTTTGGGTTTATCGCCCCTGATGATGGTACTGATGATGTTTTTGTACACTTTAATTCAATTCAAATGGATGGCTATAAGTCTTTGGATGAAGGTCAAAAAGTGAATTTTGAAACAGAAGATGGGCCAAAAGGACCTGCTGCTGTTAATGTGACGGCTGCTGAGTAAACTTTTATTCAAACCATCCTATAAAAGCCCAAAAAGAATACTGGCTTTTATAGGATAACAAGTCGACAAAGTGGGTGCTATTTACCCCATGTATCGCGCAAGCTTATAGTACGGTTAAATACCAGTTTATCCGTGGCAACATCAGAAACCTTGTCTAAACACTTATCTAAAAAGAAATACCCCTCACGTTCAAACTGATATGGCAATTCCTCCTCTGGGTTTGCTAGATTGATCTCTGCCTTGCAACCAGTCAGTGTTTGTAAACTTTGTGGATTAATGCAGTCCATAAAATCTTTATCACCTGCATCCGGTGCTTCATCGGTAAATAATCGATCATATAAATTGACTTCGCAATCAACATTCTGTGTCGCTGAAACCCAGTGAATCACACCTTTCGCTTTGATACCATCTTCTGGGTTCTTACCCACGGTATTTTCAATAATGCGCGCCCTCACCTCAATTATTTCACCCTGATCGTTTTTAATCGCTTTATCTGCTTCAATAATATAGGCATTTCTCAAGCGCACCCGTTTACCGAGCACTAAACGTTTATACTTTTTATTCCCTTCTTCTTGAAAGTCGGCCTTATCAATATAAAGCGTTTGGGTAAAAGGTAAAACGCGGCTACCAAGCTCTTCACGTTGTGGATGGACTGGTGCGCTCATTTCTTCAGTTTTATCAATATCATAATTTGTTAAAGTCACTTTGAGCGGATTCATTACACACATCGCACGCGGTGCGTTTTCATTTAAATCTTCACGTACTGCAAACTCTAGCTGGCTGACATCGACGACTCCATCCACTTTAGTTACGCCTGTACTGTCAATAAAATCACGAATGGATTTTGGTGTATAACCACGACGCCGCATTCCTGAAATTGTCGGTAAACGCGGGTCATCCCAGCCATCCACCACCCCCTCATCAACCAACTGTTTTAATTTGCGCTTGCTGGTGACGGTGTAATTGATATTAAGGCGTGAGAACTCATATTGATGCGGTGTTGCAGGCACAGGCAAGTTTTCAATAAACCACTCATACAAAGGGCGATGCTCAACAAATTCTAAGGTACAGATTGAATGCGTAATCCCTTCAATCGCATCACTTTGTCCATGCGCGTAATCATAGGAGGGATAAATACTCCACGTATCACCTGTTTGATGGTGTGGCATGTTTTTAATACGGTAAATCACAGGGTCACGCATTTGCATATTCGGATGCGCCATATCAATTTTTACGCGTAACGAACACGTACCATCGGCAAATTCACCTTTACGCATTTTTTCAAATAACGTTAAATTCTCTTCTACACTACGGAATTTATTCGGGCTATCTTTACCCGGCTGTTTAAGGTTGCCACGATATTCACGCATTTCATCAGCGCTTAAATCACAAACATACGCTTTACCCTCTTTGATTAAATAAACAGCCCAATCATACAACTGTTGAAAGTAGTCAGAGGTGTAACGCACATCACCATCCCACTCAAAGCCCAGCCACTTCACATCTTCTTTTATAGAACCGACGTATTCAATATCTTCTTTTTCAGGATTAGTATCATCAAAACGTAAGTTACATGTCCCGCCGTACTTTTTCGCTAAGCCAAAGTTTAAGCAAATAGATTTTGCATGGCCGATATGAAGATAGCCATTAGGCTCTGGAGGAAATCGGGTTTGTGACGTTGTGATTTTTCCTGACTTGAGATCAGATTCGATAATTTTCTCAACAAAATTTAATGGTTTTTTTTCTTCAGTCATAATCTTAATCTGCTTAGTGTTTAAACAATAGTACTAAAGAATACCACTCTTCAGTCTAATAATTTCTGTGATTTACTTACCTTGCTGCGATAAGCTTTGAGTCAGTTGTTTTTCTAGTTTTTCCATTCGTTCTAAAATAGCTTTAGTATCTTCGTGAATATGTTTAATTGCAGAAACTTCACCCTCATCATTCTCCAAATCATAGGCTTCATGCTCTCTTTGCATCCGATCAATAACAATCCCGATCATCATATTCAAGAAAACAAAAGCGTTGAGAAAAATAAACGACAAGTAAAAGGTCCACGACAAGGGGTAAACCTTCATTGTTTCGTACATAACATCAGTCCAATCCTCAAACGTTACAACGCGAAACAGGGTCAACATTGCTACTAAAATATCACCCCATAATACCTCGTTTATTTCACCAAATAACATACTGCCCGCAGCAGCGTAAATATAAAAAATAATAAACATCAGCAACAAAACATAGCCCATAGGAGGCAGCGCCTTGATAAGAGCAGATATTAAAATACGTAATTCAGGAACAATGGATATTAAACGCAACACTCTGAAAATTCTCACTAACCGCGCTAATAAAACGGCTTCAGAATCATCAATGGGTATTAAACTAACCGCAACAATCAGTGTATCAAACACATTCCATGCTTTTTTAAAGAATGTAAAAGAGTGACCTTCCGCAATAAAACGCACAATAATTTCAAACAAGAACAGATAAGTAATCGCAATGTCAATGAAAGTGATTATTTTTAAATAATCAGGGTCAATATCATACGTCTTCACCCCGATCATTAAGGCGGAAAAGATAATAACCGAGATAATAATAAACTGAAAAATACGATTATTATTCAGTCGATTAAGAGATTCTTTAAGCTGGGTGATAAGCATAAACTAAACGCAAAATGAGAATGAGCCGCACATTATTAGGAATAATGCTCTAGATTACAAGCTGCTTTAATACTGAGTAGAAGATATTTAACCACAAAAGACTACAGTGATAGCAGAAGAAACAACAAGAGATTTTCTTAGCCATTCTGTCCATGCCTTTCTAAATATTTCTCTGGTAAATTTTATCCTATACCGAAAACTTAGTAAGTTACGCAATCTTAAACCCTGCATACAAATCAACAACATTTACCACCGTCGATTGCACTGTAACCGACTGATCTAACGCTAACGCGTCCTGTTTATTAATTTTCGGTTCTATCGCCAAATCAGGTAAAATAAGTGTTGTTTTGCGCTCATCCTGCATTACCACAACCGCCTCACCCTGCCATGATTCACCAGACTGCTTTTGATGTTGCTTAAAGTACAACAGCTTCCAATGCTGATTTGACTGACGCTCTGCTTTACGCGCAGCAAAACTACCCTCATCGGCCAAACCGATTCGCTCTAACATTGCCTCATGGTCTAACAAAGGCTGCTCAGTTAAAAATGCCCGTAATTGCTGATGCACCACCAAATCTAAATAGCGCCGAATCGGACTGGTAACACGCGTATAACAAGGCAAGCCCAAGCCAAAATGTGCTGCTGCCGCAGTGCTATGGCGTGAAGCTTTAAAAAAGCGACGATAGGCATAATGCTCCGAAAGCTTTTCAGGGTGTTGAATTTCTTCAGGCCCTGGCTGATACGCATAAGGGATCATAATATTATTTTTTATCGCAAACAATGCAACCGCCTCACCCGCTGCTAGCATCGCCTCAGTAACTATTTGCCGACTGCCACCACGACTGTACGGCTGAATCATAATATCACCATCACTGACTTTAATATTCACTTCAGGCAAATCAAGCATTGCTGCATTATTATCTAAGCGACGTTGATGGAAGCGATCAGTGATTACTTTTAAGTCTGCAAAAGTTGAATCTAGTTCCTTATCTGCATCATCATAAGTGGTACGCGTAACCTTTAACGTTGAAAAGCAAATTTCGATATCTTCAAGCTCGCCTGATTCAGTTATTCGAAACCCAACCGACAGCGCATTACTTTTATCCTCTAAACCCAAGCCCAACTTTTGGGTAATGGTTGTCGGTAACATATGAATCGTTTGGTCAGGCAAGTAAACATTAGTGCCTCGTTCTCGTGCTTCAATATCCAATTCTGAATCCGCTGTGACCAGCGACGAAACATCTGCAATATGCACCCATAAGAAATCATCCTCTAATGAAATGGCATCATCTGGATCTTGGTTACCGACATCATCAATCGCCCATGCTGCGAGATGTTGTAGATCGCGACGCTCAGTTTCTAATGGCTCTGGAATATCAAACTCTGGATCATGCAAGGTGAGTCCGAAGCGCCGTGGCCAAGGGTTATATTCGTCATTCCAATAACCCAGTTTGATTAATAAACCATGCGCCACTTCTTTTGTTTCTTGCAAACTCAATGCTTTTAAAATACGACTACCTTCACGCTCGCCACAGGCGAGTTGCTCGATCTCCACAAGGTGTGTGTAATCCTCTTTTTCAATCTTGTTATCTTTGATGCGAGCTAATAAATTACTCCAAGCTTCTTTTTTATTCTTGTCCGTTTGACGTTTTTGTTGTTCCGCTTGAATCAAATCACTCGGGCGAACGGAGATAAGATCCGTTTTGTCATCATGCTCAAAATACAAACCATCAACCACTAACATCCAGCTAGACCAAGTACTTTGTGGCGTAAATTCACCGTATAATAGCTCTGCCAAGTCACTGAGAGGGACAGGCTCACCTTCTAGTAATTCCAAGGTTTCATCCAGCGTATTTAAGGTTTCTGGAACATCCATATCCAGAATGGCAACATCACTTAATGGCCCAGGGTGAAGTAGTTTAATATCTTTATCACGCACCCGTTTAGTGGTTTTAAAAAATAAAATATCAATTTTATCACTGACTACTTCAACGATAGCAGCTTTGCTTTTGTAATAAACTAACGCGCCTTTTTTTAGTGTTGTCATGGTTTTTTTCTACCTAGTTGAGTCAGTAACGTGATTATGAGCATCGTGAAAACCACCGATAAGAAGCCCCAAATACCGGCAATAAAACCAAATAAATCGGGGGCTTTCATCATGGTGCTCATCAAGGATTCTTCATAATAAAAAAACCATTGATGGTTATCAGGAAAAACCCAAATATGCAGCTGGTTAAATATTTTTTCTAGCCCTAATGCCAATATGGCACCGCTAACAAAAAATAACACTAAAGCACTTAACAGCCATTGCTTTAACGAAGGAAGCTTGAATTTTTTAAATAAAAGGAAAATGCTTATGAATAGCCATAGCACCACTAAACCAATAATGAGCGGTTTAAGCTTGTCCAATAAATTTGCGACATCTTGTAAGTGAGTCACCTCGGCTGGGGTAAATAAAGCGACAGCCTGATTATTTAAGCCTTGGTATGAGAGCTCCTGTAAACCCTTGCCATGATTCTGGATAGACTCAACAACTTGATGAAACAAATCAAGCCTTTGTTGTTTACTGGTCGTTTCAAAGCCCAGCTTATTCTTATTGTTTTTAGGCGCATAACGCTCAATATGTTCGGCAACACCAATATTATCGTACAAAAAAGGATAAGCAAAATCGACTTTACTTAAAACCCACCAACCTGCAGGCAGCGTTACCAGAAAGGTGAGCAATAAATAAAAACCCCAGAAAAGTTTTCTCATTGCTTTTCAAAAGCCAATGAAGCTGAGTTAATGCAATAGCGTAATCCCGTCGGTTGAGGCCCGTCAGGAAAAACATGACCAAGATGTGCATCACAGTTTGCACAACGTATCTCTACACGTGTCATCCCGTGGCTAGAATCAGTTATTTCAATAACCGCATCCTCAGTCACAGGCTGCCAATAGCTTGGCCAGCCACTGCCTGAGTCATACTTTTCATCTGAACTAAACAATGGCGATTCACAACAAATACAGTGATAAATGCCTGATTCTGTATTCTGGTAGTATTTCCCGGTAAATGCAGGTTCCGTCGCCCCTTCTTGGGTAATTTTATATTCTTCTTCGGATAATTTTTGTTTAAGTTGGTGCTTATCCGTATCAACAAGCTCTGTTTCTTCAGCCTTTAAACCGGTTAAGAATAGAACCCATTCAGCAAACAGCTTTTTATCAGGTGAAATTAACACGGATCGGGCTTTCATCGCTTGTCTAAAAACCGTTTCACCTTGCAAGGTACAGGCATAGCCACCCGCTTCTTCTAAAATCAACGTACCTGCGGCTAAGTCCCATAACTTCATTCCACCATGTAAATACAAATGACCACGGTTTGCCGCCATCCATGCCCACTCCAGTACACAGGAGCCTAAGTTACGTTGTGATTTATACGGCGCATCGCTTATTAAACGTTGTACCAAGTCTGGTGTTAAACGTTTAAAATCAACAATGGCGATACTCTTATCAAGCGAGAAGCTGCTTGGTTTACACAATAATTCTTCACCATTCAGCCATGCCCCCAGCCCCTTAACCGCACTGAACATCTCATCACGCACAGGATCATAGGTAATGCCAATTTGTACCTCACCATGCACAAATAATGCCAATGAAGTTGCAAATAGCGGAATACCTGCGGCGAAGTTACTCGTACCATCCAGAGGATCAAGGCACCATAACTGACTAGAGTTTTGTAATAATGATTCTTGCACAGCGACATCCATTTCTTCACTTAAAAAAGTGATTTCTGGGTAGAGCTCTGCAAGAGCTTGACAAATTCGTTGATCGGCTGATAAATCGGCTTCGGTCAATAAGCTACCATCATCCTTGACCTCAAAACCCACTTGGTTAAAGCGCGGCAAGATTTCTTGTTGTGCGACGTCACGTATCAAAGTTTCTAGTGTTTTTAAGTCAGGAAGCATTGTATCCTTCAACCTATTAATATAATTAGTGGTTACAGTTTATCAAATGGCAAGCATTTTAATCATACTATTTTTAGCCTTAATTGCGTGGTTTTGGCTTAACTCTATTCGCGCCAAAGAAATCGCCATGGCTGCCTCATCTCAGGCTTGCCAACAAATACAGGCGCAATTTTTAGACCAAACAGCATCATTAAAAAAACTCCGCTTTATTCGTAACCGTAATGGTAGACTAGGAATTTTACGTGTCTACGGTTTTGATTTTAGCCGTGACCGTGAAAACCGCTCAAAAGGTTTTGTTGAAATACAAGACCATAAAGTCACTAAAGTATACCTTGATGATGAGACAGGAGTGACCATTTTATGACAACAAATTTTCGACAATATTTTTCCATTAACCCCTTGTCAGCTCTTTTCTTCATAGCTTTATTTTCTATCAGCACAAACACCCAAGCCAAAGGTAATGCCGAAAAGCTAGGCGATGCCATCTACATTATGTCTCCCGTAATAGCCTATGGAAGCACTTTTTATAAAGACGACCCAGAAGGACGTATGCAGTTTTACAAATCTATTTTAACCAATACCGCAGTCACCTTTGCCTTAAAGTACACGGTTAAAAAGCAACGACCCAATGGGGAAAATAATCGCTCGTTTCCATCAGGGCATACCTCTACCAGCTTTCAAAGTGCTACTTTCATGCATAAACGTTACGGTTTAAAAGCTGCTGCCCCGCTCTATTTAGGTGCAAGCTATGTTGCCTATAGCCGCGTTCATTCTAAGAACCACGACACGACCGACGTACTCGCTGGCACATTAATTGGCGGATTAAGCAGCTATTATTTTACCTCTGCTTATCAAACAAAGAAAACATTTGCGCAACTGTCTCCACTAGTTTCTAGCGATACGTTAGGCGTACAGCTTACTGCGCATTGGTGAGTCGTCTCAGGCTAAGTAAAAGGTAGATAAGATTTTCAAAAATACTGCTAAACTTACTGGTGTATATAACAATTAATTAACCAAAGGAGTAAAAACTATGTCAGTCGCAAAAGTAACCGAAATCACTTCAAATTCAACTAAAAGCTTTGAAGATGCTGTAGAAAATGGTATCGCACGAGCCAATAAAACCTTAAAAAATATTAGTAGCGCATGGGTTGCGGATCAAAGCGTTTCTGTAGAAAATGGTAAAGTGTCTTCTTACAATGTTCGTATGAAAATCACCTTTGTGCTTGAATAAAATAAGTAACATACAATGTTCGCCAAAGGCATGAGGGTTACTCTTTGTAATTTTCGTGCCTTTTGTGTTTTTCGTAGACGGATTTTTAAAAACACCGTATTATCAACTTCATTTACTATTTTAAAGGGATTTTACATGGGTTTTATGACAGGCAAACGCGTTCTCATTGCAGGTATCGCATCGAATCGCTCGATAGCTTATGGCATCGCAAAAGCCATGCACCGAGAAGGAGCAGAACTGGCCTTTACTTATCCCAATGATCGCATGAAAGGCCGTGTTGAAAAAGTTGCCGCAGAGTTAGGTAGCGAGATTATTTTAGAATTAGATGCTGCAAGTGATGCCTCTATTAATGATTGCTTTACTGATTTGGGTAAAACATGGGATGGCTTAGATGTGGTTGTTCATTCAATTGGTTTCGCCCCTAAAGAAGAGCTTGAAGGTAGTATAGTTGATAACACTACTCGTGAAGGTTCTGGCATCGCGCACGATATTAGCACCTATAGTTTTTTAGCTATGGCAAAAGCCGCTAAACCCTTAATGCAAGGTCGAGAAAATCCCTCACTACTCACACTTAGCTATCTTGGAGCGGTTGCTTCGATCCCTAATTACAATGTCATGGGCATGGCAAAAGCCAGCTTAGAAGCGGCGGTACGCTTCATGGCAGCTGATTTAGGCCCTGATGGAATCCGAGTCAACTGTATCTCAGCAGGCCCTATTCGCACCCTTGCAGCAGCAGGCATTAAAGACTTTAAGAAAATGTTAAACTCATTCGCAAGCTCAGCACCCTTACGCCGAAATGTCACCATTGATGAAGTAGGTAATGCGGCAGCGTTTTTATCCTCTGACTTGGCATCAGGAATTTCGGCTGAAATCATGTATGTTGATGCTGGCTTTAATACAGTAGGAATGATGTTAAATGACGGTTCTGAGACTGGGTAGAACCTTTACTTATTAAAAAGAGTGAAAGCCTATCAGCCAATAGCTTGTCATCAATACGATTATATTGAAATCGCTTGCCTGAATGCTTATCAACTGGAGCTAGAACTCATAACAGGTGAGCTTGTTAAAGGCATTGCAATAACAACGAGTATTAAAGACAAACAGGAATTTTTAGTTCTAACGTCAAATTTAGAAGGAAGAAGTCCAGAGACAATGGTTCGTCTGATCAAATAAAGACACTAACAGTACTAAGTACTTAGTACTTAGTCCAAATGCAAGCTTTACTAAAATTCAGCTTGCTTAGACTTTAGGGAAGTTCTGGTTAAAAAGTTTAAATTTACCAGCTACCCATACTTTTCATCGGATTCATGCTCGTCATCGGATTCATTCCCGTCATCTCGCCCATTCCCATCGGTGACATCGGCGAAAAAGGTGAGCCAAAGCCACCCATCCCACTCATTGGAGATGACATGCCACTTAATGGTGGAAAACCACTCGAGTCCATCATAGATGATCCAAAGCTAGGGAAGCTCTTCATGCCTCCCATATTATAATTATTAACCATTGGCGCGGGGCGATAAACATATGTTTGCGGTCTTGGTCTAACGATGCTTTGAGACCTAACAAAGTTTTGAGGTCTTACAGGGTATGGATTAGCAAATTGTTGTGGTGCTGCATAATATGGGCTTTGACCATAAGCTGTATTGTAAGGCGATGGCTGATAGGGCGATGCCATATAAGGGTTAGCATAAGGTGTTTGGTATACGCTCTGATATGGGCCAGGGTAGTTATTGCCATTATAGCCAGAGTTACAGTTGCCGTTATTACCACCAAAACCACCGAAGCTGTTACCCGACATCTCTTCCATCCAATACATCGGCGTCCACACAGGCCAACTATTACAGCCGTTATTATTGTTGCCACCAAAAAAATTCCCAAAGCCATTATTATTCCCAAAAAAACCATTGGCGCTGCCAACACTGGCTGTGCCTAACATCCCTATTAGTAAAATAGTTTTAAGTATTGGTTTTTTCATCTGACAGCTCCTAGGTTATCTATTCTTATACAGTGATCGATAATACACCGTATAGGCTTAACTTTAGCTTAGCAGATTTTTGATGATTATCAGTTAACAAACTAACAGAATGCGCAATATCTCAGCATTAGCGGCAGGAAAGTCATAGTCAGATAGCGCTTTTCTTTCAACCCAGCACATCGGTTGCCCTTCCAAGCCTTTTGGCTCACCCTGCCAGTTCCTCACTTCATAGACATCCAACACGATATTTTTAGAAGTATATTGGTATTTAACGGTAGTAAGAAAAGTCGCTGATTCCAGCTGAATACCTAGTTCTTCTTGTAACTCACGAGCGAGTGCCTGTTGTGCAGTTTCTGAGGTTTCAACCTTACCCCCAGGAAACTCCCATTTATTCGCTTGATGCTGGTCGGCAGAGCGTTTTGTTATAAGAATCTGGTTTTTATTATTAATAATGACTGCAATAACAACGTGTAGACTCATTTTTTCTTTAGGTTTTTCTTAAAAAATAATAAAGGTTTAAAGTCAGCAACACAGCGCATTTTAGGAATCCAACGTACTAAGTTATTGGCAGTGAAAACACGACCTTCATGCTCATTTTCAAACACGCCATCATGAAATAAAACCACCCCGTTACGTCCTTTTTTGCCATTACCACAAAGCTGGCCTAAGACGTTATCTAATATTTGATCACCATGTTGGTATTTTTCATTCCAATCGTAGGCTGTCATCTCCCAACCAAGGTGATAGAACTTAGCTTTTATTAAGGCCTCCATCACCTGAGGTTGCTCTTTTTGGTTAAACATTCCATCACCATAAGGGAGCCTAAATATTGCTGGCTCGGTAGTGAAGTATGGGTCTAATATTCGGCGTGAATCCATGATTGTTTTAGTCAATTCAGCCGGTGATAATTTCGAATGATAATAATGCTCATAGCTGTGCGAGCCAATATCATGCCCTTCTCGTTTAATGCGTTGTAGCGTTGCAAAACGTTGTTTACAGAGTTGCAATGATTTTGTTCCTGCCAGATGCTTTTTACAGTCAACTTTATTACCCAAAACTAAAAATGTTGCCTTGATATTTTCTCGTTTCAAGATATCCAATATTTTTGGCGTAACGCTTCCTACCCCATCATCAAAGCTTAAATGAAGTTGATGTTTTTGCGTCGTACATTGGTATTTAACTCTTACTGCATTACAGTCTTCGCTGGCGATAACTTGTGTTGCTAGAAGCGGCGAAACAAGTGATACAAACAAGACCGACAGTATTAATTGGTGTTTAGTTATTTTCATATTAGCTTCTATACTCTGCGTTAATAGTTACATATTCATGTGATAGATCAGATGTCCAAACGGTTGCCTGCGCCTGACCTGCGTTTAGTTTAATACGGATTATGATTTCTGCTTTATCCATCTCAACTTGCCCATGTTCTTCTTGATAACTTTGCAAAGGCTCACCGGCTTCAATCAACTGTGTTTCACCGAGCCATAATGATAACTTGCTAACATCTAAGGCTTTTACGGGAGTTTTTCCAATTGCCATTAATAAACGACCCCAATTCGGATCACTGGCAAAGAGTGCTGTTTTAACTAAGGGTGAGCGTGCGACAGAATAAGCAATTTCTTTGGCGTAATCATAATCAGGGGCATCGTCAACTTTGATGGTAACAAACTTAGTCGCGCCTTCTGCATCACGGATGATAGCTTGTGAGAGTTCCTGACAGACATCAAAAATAGCATCAACAATTTGTTCTTCATTTTCAGTATTTAAAACAACACCTGACTGCCCAGTTGCCATAAGAATCAATGAATCATTGGTCGAGGTATCTCCATCAACAGTAATACTATTAAACGATTCCTTTACCGCTCCTTCAAGAATGGCTTGCAAAGATTCGGTATCAATTGCAGCATCGATCGCCACATAAGCAAGCATCGTTGCCATATTTGGCTCTATCATACCAGCGCCTTTGGTTATCCCAGAGATCGTCACCGTCTTACCATCAATATCAAAAGACTTAGAGACACCTTTGAGACTGGTATCTGTTGTCATAATTGCTTTTGCAACTTTAAGCCAGTTATCTTCCTTTAAGCTTTCAACAAGTTGTGGAACCTGCTCAACAATTTTCCAATAAGGAAGTTGTTCACCGATGACACCTGTTGAAAAAGGTAGGATGCTATCCAATGCGGTTGCTGTTTCTTCTGCTATTTCTGCACAGATCATACGCGCAGAGCTTAGGCCCTCCTCCCCTGTCCCGGCATTAGCATTACCCGCATTAATCACCAAATAACGAATACCCTCTGTTCGAGCCAAATGCTCTTTACAAACAATAACAGGTGCAGCACAAAATGCATTTTGGGTGAAAACACCTGCCACAGTGCTACCTTCAGCTAATTCGATTAAGGTTAAATCATCACGATCTTTATAACGAAGGCTTGCTTCTATTGCACCAAGGCGAATGCCTTTGACGGGGCTTAGTGATGTGGGTACAGTGAGATTAACGGCCATGTTTCAAATCCCTATAACGAGTTTATCTAATCTATCCAAGCTGCTCACCTTGCACCTAAAGCTTGTCTATTTAGGCGAAAAAGTGAAATTTACTAGTGTAAAGCGGGCTTTTATCAACGAATAAATGGCAAGTTTTAGGCGTGAGCTAAGTAATTTAAACTAATTTTCCGTGACATTGTTTGTACTTTTTAGCCGACCCACACGGACAAGGCTCATTTCGCCCGACTTTCTCAACCTCACGCTTAAACGGCTTAACCGCTTCTGCTGTAAACCCTTCGTCCCTAGAACCTGCAGCAGAGTCTGGCGCACTTAAAGAACTACCTACATCTTGATGTACAAAGTCTAGGTCAGCACCTTGCTCATGTTCCATACGATGCTGTTCTTCAATCGCCTCTGCCTCTTCTGGCAGAGTGATTTCCAAGCGAGTAAAGAAGGCAACCACGTCTTGCTTAATTTTACCCAGCAAACTTTCGAACAGTTCAAAGCCTTCACGTTTAAATTCTTGCTTTGGATCTTTTTGTGCGTAACCGCGTAAGCCAACCGACTGACGCAAATAGTCCATTGAAGCCAAATGCTCTTTCCAATGAGAATCTAACACGTGGAGCATGACATCACGCTCTAAATTACGCATTGCCTCATCACCAATTAACGTTTCCTTTCCCTTAATGGTAGTTTTTACGGTATTTAAAATCTTTTCACGCAAGGTCTCTTCATGCAAATTCTCATCCGCATCCAGCCAATCTTGAATATCCAAATCAAGGCTAAAGTCATCTTTAAAGGCTTTAGTAAGACCCTCAACATCCCACATTTCATCTAATGAGCCTTCGGGAATATACATACTAATGGTTGAATCAACCACATCATCAACAAATAATTCAATTGATTCAGAAACATCGGCTGACTCTAATAATTCAGAACGTTGCTCATAAATAACTTTTCGTTGATCATTGGCAACGTTATCGTATTCTAATAAGTTTTTACGAATATCAAAGTTATGCCCTTCTACTTTACGCTGTGCGTTTTCAATTGATTTAGAAACCATCTTCGCTTCTATCGCTTGGCCTTTTTCCATGCCCAAACGCTGCATGATAGCTTTAACTTTGTCCGAAGCAAAAATGCGCATTAGATTATCTTCTAATGACAAGAAGAAGCGCGATGAACCAGGATCACCCTGACGTGCCGCACGACCTCGAAGCTGGTTATCAATTCGACGAGACTCATGGCGCTCTGTGCCTATAATATGCAAACCACCTGCTGCAATAACTATATCATGACGTTTCTGCCACTCTGCTTTCACTTTGGCAATATCACTGGCATCATCACCCAAAGCTTTTATCTCTGCGTCTAGCGAGCCACCAAGCACGATATCTGTACCACGACCGGCCATATTCGTTGCAATAGTCAATGCGCCAGGGCGACCTGCATTTTCGATAATATGCGCTTCGCGTTCATGTTGTTTTGCATTTAAAACTTCATGTTCAACACTCATTTGAGTTAGTAAGTTTGATAAAATTTCTGAGGTTTCTATCGAGGCTGTACCCACCAATACGGGCTGACCTTTCTTTTTACAATCTGCAATTTCTTCTGCTATGGCTTGATACTTTTCTTCTTCTGACATGTATACCAAGTCATTGCCATCATCGCGCGCAAGTGGTTTATTACCCGGTATTACAACCACTTCAAGCCCGTAGATTTCTTGTAGCTCAAACGCTTCGGTATCTGCCGTTCCTGTCATGCCGGATAATTTATTATATAAACGGAAGTAGTTTTGGAAGGTGATTGAAGCCATTGTCTGGTTTTCGGGATTAATTGTTAAACCTTCTTTGGCTTCAACCGCTTGGTGCAAACCATCAGACCAACGTCGACCGGGCATAGTTCGGCCGGTGAACTCATCAACAATAACCACTTCATCATCATTAATAATGTAATCAGTATTTTTTTGAAAAAGGTTATGCGCTCTTAATGAGGCATTAAAATGATGCAGTATCGAGATACTATCGTTATCGTAAAGCCCTTGATCTTTACCCAGAACCCCTGCTTCTTGCAATAAAACTTCAGCCGTTTCATGACCCGCATTCGTTAAGAATATCTGCTTGCTTTTCTCATCAACCGTAAAATCACCAGGAACTTCGACTTCTTCCTCACCATCATCCTCACCTTCTTGTCGCTTTAACTGGGGGACGATGCTATTAATGGCAGCATACAATTCTGATGAATCTTCTGCGGCACCAGAGATAATAAGCGGGGTTCTCGCCTCATCAATAAGTATCGAGTCAACTTCATCAATAATCGCGTAGTTTAAATCACGTTGAACCCGCTCCTCTTTACTAAATGCCATATTATCGCGCAAATAGTCAAAACCAAACTCGTTGTTGGTTCCGTAAGTAATATCAGCGGCATAAGCTGCTTGGCGTTGATCATGGTCTAAACCGTTAATAATAACGCCCGTACTTAAACCTAAAAACCCGTAAAGCTTCGACATCCACTCCGCATCACGTTGCGCGAGATAGTCATTAACCGTAATAACGTGAACACCTTTCGCAGGTAATGCATTAAGATAAGCTGACAACGTTGCAACCAAGGTTTTACCCTCACCGGTACGCATCTCCGCTATCTTACCCTCATTTAGGGTCATTCCACCAATCATTTGCACGTCATAATGACGCATACCCATTACACGTTTACTTGCCTCACGTACGGTGGCAAACGCTTCAGGTAATATCTCTTCTAATGTTGCGCCTTGTTTTAAACGCTCACGAAACTCGGTCGTTTTAGATTGGATTTGTTGATCAGTCAGTTTAGCTAACGGCTCTTCAAAATCGTTAATACTTGTTGTAATTTTTGAGTAAGATTTAACCAGTCGATCATTACGACTACCAAAAAGCTTTTTAGTCACTTTGCCAAACATGCTTGTTATTCCCCTTGAATACCAATAATTGTCTGATTGAAAGATAAATGTGTCAGCTAAAAAATCAGACAGAATAGATCAAACATATGGGTTAGCCTGTATTAATCAAGCAACAATCCCTGTATTGATCACAATAATCCGCGCATTATATTACAATGAAACAGAGAAATACCTGAATCAGATTTTTTATTTTAAATTAATTGTTAATTTCTTTATTTTTATCTCTATGCGTCAATTATTTTTCAATAACGTTAAACCCTTCCAGATAAGAAAGTGGATCTACTGGTTTTTGATTCCTCCAAACTTCAAGGTGAAGATGCGGCCCAGTGACTCGACCGGTACTACCTACCTCTCCAATTTTTATACCTTTTCGAACCACATCCCCGACAGAAACATTGAAAGCATTTAAATGTGCGTAACGACTTTTTAATGAATGACTATGCTGAATCTCGATCACATTCCCATAACCACCTTTTCTCCCCACAAAAGATACAAAACCACTTGCGATAGTTTGTACTTCTGTGCCGGTTGGTGCTGCAAGATCAACCCCGTTATGGTTTCTATGTTTTCCATTAATAGGATCACGTCGGGGACCAAATCGAGATGAGACATACCCTGTTGGTACGGGCTTGGTAAAGTCACTGATTAACTCAATATTATTGTTTTTATCCACATAAAGATTAATCGCCTGGCTTTCTAAATATTTCAACTCTAGCATTTGCTTTAAATGTTGGTATTGTTTTTCTTGTTGAGCAATATCTTTTTCTAAGTCGTTAATATCTTTAGATAAAAATGATGCATCATAAAGTCGGGCTGGATGTGCCTGATTTAGACCACCAACACCTGGCTCTGCTTTTAGCATAAACTGTTCTATATCAATATTTTCCTGACGTGCTATAAAATTACCTAAGGTATTTAAACGATCAACTTGCAGCCTGAGTTTGCCTAACTCTGCTAACTTCGTAGTGATAGCAGGGTTAATCTCGTTATTTTGGCCATTAACGTGATTGAGAGTAGGCTGACTAGCTACTCTATAAAAATAGCCACCTAATAAAACAATACTCACTGATAAAAAGAAAACCAATGGCATCACGAACTTTAATTTTAGCGGCAGATTAAATTTACGATGAGATGATCCATCATCGCTAATAAAAATTATTTTCATGCTATCCTAAAGGAATGACTGATCAAGCCACTAATTTTAAGAATATTAGTTTTCAGATTAATTTTTAAAAAATCACACATAATGTGTCCTGTTTCTATCTAT